>JAABUL010000093.1_pt1 | contig 169983 bp, 307 predicted proteins | sample 5559151 | NCBI WGS metagenome assembly JAABUL01 (sample SAMN10711876, study PRJNA513368) | rock metagenome | isolation source: Antarctica rocks | place: Antarctica: Victoria Land, Pudding Butte sud | reverse complement strand
GCCGCTTGATCTGCAACAACTCTCTACCCTCGTCTGTGGCCACGAGCAGCGGCAGCACGTCGCCGTCGGTCAAAGACAATGAAGAAGAGTTGGCCAACACGAAATCTCGGGAACGCTTGCTGCCAGCTCGCTGTGAACCGGCAAAACCGGAGCCGGTTATGCCGGATGCAGCCTGGACAGCAGGTGCAGCCAAGCTGAGCAGCCCGATACGGCCGGCAGACTGCAGCATACTCTCACGGGACAATATCCGGTGATTTGAAGTGCTGAGGCGACCGGCTCATGCACAGGAATGGCAACATGCGCTTGCGGCCCAGTGTGAACAGGCAAAACAGCCCTATTCTACCTGAACTCGCACAGCGTCCCAAACTCCCTGAACTACCGGTTACGTCATCCTAGTTTCGGGAGTTCAGGGAGTTTGGGGAAGCTCATGTGTGAATAGGGCATAAGTCCGAAGGTAGTGCAGGGGTGATGACAAATAATGAGATTACAACATGCAACCCCGCTCCACGGAATGGCTTGACTGATTGATTGCCATTCTATGTACAGCCCCGATGTCCCAGTCCAGTTGCACGCGTACAGCACCTGCTGACTACTTGTCTCGTGTGTAAGGTACAACGTTGCTGGCCAGTACAGAAGTGATGTTTTTTGGTGCCGTGTGATAGTGTCTCCCCCACTGCTGGCAGCATTGCCAAGACACCGTGGCTCACGGCGTTTACGCATTGTTTGAGACCGCGCCAGAGGGTTGGACAGCCTTCCTGTCGTTTGTCGATGCCACGGGGAAGCAGCTCCCAATTCCGGAGGGGCTCAATCTGTCTAGCCTGCCGCACGTTTCGAAGAGGCAGTCGTCGATGACTAGTACTTCATGCTGGCATACACAGAGGACTATGTGATGGAGATCCACGGAGAGCTGATGCTTCAGCTGGACAGCCGGCAGAATACCATCGTTAGGCCTCAGGCAGCCTGGTGAGCTTCGTCCACAGCGCCTGGAGTGTAGTTCAAGTGAGTTTACAGCCTTGAAATTGCCAAATGACCGGTACGATCCGAGCGTCTTGCGAGCAAGTGGAGCACCTCGTGCGCGCGCATCTGGCACTGGGGCACTGGCCTGTGCTCGACGAGATTCCGACAGCAGGACGCTGTCAATTTGCTCAACAACTTCCTCAGGCACCACTATAGGCAGTTTGCGCTCAGATGATTGTTTGCAGTTGTGCACAGTCCGGCATTGAAGGTGTATCGGCATGAAAGCCAGGTGGCTTGCTTGACTGCCGCCAGGAGCAGGATTCGACAAATCCTGTTGCGCAATCTCACGTGGTCCGACGCTCCTAGATATTGCTTCGACGTCTTCAACCCGACTGAGTCACCTAGTTTACATATCAGCTGATTCAGGTAGCCAGTCAAGACAGCAAGCAGCTGGCTTCGCCAGAACCCCACACCATCTCTTGATATTCAGCGCACCAGCATGAGCAGCGATGACGACGACCTCAACAAGGAGCTGCTGCAAGTGGCCGGCGGTCGCAGCACGGGCAGCAAGCGCGGCCGGCCCGCGGCGTCCGCGTCGGAGGAGGCGTCGCTGTCAGAGGAGGTGAGCCTGCGGACAACACGTCATGCTGTGGGCCGAAAGCAGATTCAGCTTGCAGACCTTGATTGCAGTCAATGAAATTCGCGGTTCTAATGCGGCAATGAACGGCAATCAAGCCTCGCACCGCATGTGAACCGTCACGTGCATGCGCGCATTTGGCGGACGCTACGTCCGAGCAGTTGACATGCCTGCCTCTTTAATCGCCAGCGACAACAGCAAACATCGATCAGCAAGCGCAAACCTTGAAGCAAGAGCAGGAGTCTCAGGCGCATGCAAACGCGGACAGGCGCTGGAGGACTCGGACAATGGGGAGTACGGCGCCTCAGGCGGCCGCGGGGCCGCCCGAAAGCCAGTGCGCAAGCGGCGCGCTGCAGCGCCGGTGTCGCCGGAGCAGGTTGACGACTTGAAGGACGCCGGCTCGGAGGGGGAGGCAGACGACCTGGATGCCTTCGAGGACGGCTACGGCAGCGACCTTATGGGTGACGATGAGGACAGGTCCGTTGGAGCTACAGCGGGATAATGTGTGTGTGGTTCAGACTGTGCAATTCAGCCGAAGCGCAATGCCGGCGCAGCGCCACGCATGGCTGGTCCCGACAGGGTCGACCCGCATCCGATTATTGTTCTTGCCTGGCCCCGGCGGGCAGCAACCTGGCTTGCTCCGTGCGCAGGGCGCACCTTTCGGCCATGAACGAGCTGGGCCGAGAGATGGAGCTGGCAGAGCGGGCAGAGAAGCGTGACGACGCGATGCAGCGGCGGCAGATGCTGCAGAAGCAGCGGCAGCAGCAGAAGGCGCCCGCCCGTAAGGTCAGTCCATGCGCACCACGAATTGCTTGTCATGTAACATTATTTTGCCAGCCAGATGAAGCAAACTCGAGCTGCAGATGGCGGCATCTCAGCAACCACCACCCAGCCGGGGCCGCCGAATCTCCCTCTGGTAGCATGCAGGGTTGGATGCATGCCAGCAGATGCACAAGCGTGAAGGCAGGGCTCGCAGGGCAATGAGAAGCGGCTGCCTGTAACACCAATTTATGTGCCAGTTGACATCCCGTCGACGCGGTCGTCCACACAGGCAAAGAACATCAGTCCTCCAGGTTCCTCAGATCCACATGCAGCAAAAGTGGCATCACACCGGGTCATTCCTGTGCTGCAGCCGGTGCGAAGCGCGGCACGGGCGTCGACGCGGGCGAAGAAACCAGACAACCGCGCGAAGCAGAGCGCCATGGAGGAGCTCAAAGCAGCTCGGGCGCGAAAGGCGCAGCCCCGCAGGTAACCCCCTCCTGCCAATGCAGTTCCACTCGATACCTTGATACATGCTCAAGGCTGCCCGCGCCCGCACGGCGCAGCCCCGCAGGTGCTGTCCGTGGCTAACCTTTTGGATACACATGCAGGTATTGTGTTGCGTGAAACACGGAAATTGATCGCGTTCGCAGTCAAGCAGGCGATGCGAATGTTCTATATGAACATCAAACGCCCGCTCCTGCCTATCTCAGCGTCCATCCTGCATGTCTGCTCACTTCCCGGGGGTAGCATGGCAGGAGTGGGAGGGGGAGTCTCCGCACGCGAGCGGCGAAGAGGGCAAGGGCCGGCACGGCTGCAACCTCTAATCTGACTCCATTCTGTTCAAACACACACTGGCCTGGCAGGGAGGCGCAGCAGGAGTGGGAGGGGGAGTCTCCGGGCCCCACAGGCCCGACGCTGCCAAACTCATGTGTCTTGACTCCCTACCTACCTGTCCACGTCCAATGACCGGGAGGCGCAGCAGGAGTGGAGGGGGAGTCTCCGGATTCCAGCGGCGACAGAGGTGAGGGCTGGCGCAACTGCAACTTGTTTTGCAATCCACCATGTCCAAACATGTATTGTTGGCCTGGCAGGGAGGCACAGCAGGAGTGGGAGGGGGAATCTCCGGACGCGAGCGGTGATGAGGGCGAGGGCCGCCGTAGCCGCGGCGCCCAGGGACCGCCGTCCGCCTCCGCCAGCGAGGAGGAGGCCTACCGGTCTCCCGCGCGGTCGCCGGCGCTGGAATCTGGAGAGGAAGAAGGGGAGGATGAGGACGAGCGGCGCCGTGACCGTGACCGTGAGGTGAACAGGGTTGGAAATTACCTCTCATCCTGAAAAGTTGACTGTAAACAAGACCCTCAAACTGCCCGCCGGCGCTGGAGGACGAGCGGTGCCGCAACCCGAGGTGCGGGCAGCTTGACCCCTAATGCTAACCCTCGAAGTTCTAGCGCAGGCTCTCGCCGGCGCTGGTGTCGGAGGAGGAAGAAGGGCAGCCGCTATACAGCTGGAAGCAGCCAGCATCCCGTATACTTTGTATAATGAAATTAACAGCCTAAGATTTTAAGCAAAGCTTGAAATCCAAGGTTTCAGTGAAACTGGGACCCTTCATCAAAAAAGCTATGCATATTCTTTCGCAGTGTTTAAGCGCTTTGAAGTTTGATACACCGAGCTTCATCGCATATATACAAAATAAATGTGAATCATTTTTGCTGCCACTGGGTCTTTTCATTTTGAAAAAGGGGAAGCCAGTTTGCAAAGTGTTTCCATCGGCCGTTTCACAACCAGTCATCCTACTCCGTTGCCAGGACAACGCACTGGAGCAGGCAAAATCAGAGGATATAGGCACCATCTGCGGCACCACAAGCTTCGTACAAAATACATGAGCAGGCGGCACTCAAGGACATCGGCGCCACCTGCGTGCGGCCGCACAAGCTAAAGGCGGTGGTTACATATACTAGCGGAAACAGATCTCTGTCATCATTGTCTGTGCAGGATGACGCACTGGAGGAGGCGGCTTTCGAGGATGTCGGCGCCATCTGTGTGCGGCGGCACAAACTGGAGGCGTGGGTGACTAAACCCTTCCTGGAGCGCACGCTGCCAGGCTGCCTGCTGCGGCTGTCGCTCGGCGAGCGCACCAACTCGTCTGGCGTCCTCGCACCCTGCTACATGCTGGCCCAGGCGCGTCATTGTTACAGTTTCATGTCTGGGATTCAATTCCAGGGTGTCATCTGCAACGTTTGGTTGTCGTAATCCAGTGATGTGCATGGTTGCCATGCCTTGCGGTTGAGATTGTCGAGGTGCCTCAGGCTCGCGCAAGCAGCTCGCAGGCAGACTGGTCTGCACTTCAGCTGTATGTTCGGTTGCCTAACCCCTGGTCGGCTTGCCGTGTGCAGGTGATTGAAGTGGTCACGCAGCCGGGTGGGCGCGTGAGGTATGTACTGCCGCTTCGGCTTTTTTTTCTGTCTGGTCTGGTGTTCTAGTCTCCAGTCATGATTGGGCCTGATTGAGCTCAGCCATGTGCAGCTTGATACACTCTCTCACAGCCGTGCCGCGAGCAATGTCAACATGAATCCATTAGATATCGAAGTCGCGGGTATCTGCAGGGACGCGACGGGGCGCTGGTGGGACAACCCCTACAGATTCGGGCCCAAGGGCGAGCGCACCAACAAATGGGTGCAGGTGCGGCAAACAAACATGTCCAAAGCCCCAGCCTGTTCTCATGTACGTTTGCAACAGATGACATTTACAGAAGTCGTTTGTTGAATCTGATCGCCAAGCCGGAGAGTGTTCTCGGCGAAGCTTCGACCTGATAAAATGAATTGATGGGTGCAGGTGCGGCGGGGGGAGTCAGTGCGGCTCATGCCCCTCGCCCTCGTCTCCAACAGCAGCCCAACGGTCCGGCCCCAGCCCTCTCACCATTCCGACCTGTGCTCAACCTGTGCTTTGATTCATCATTGAGCTCTTGACGCGCCGCCGGCCTGCATGCTGGCCGTGAATGGCAGGCCTTTGCAGGCAGGCTGCGGCGCCTGTCAATCATGGAGCGGCCACCCTGGCGCTAGTAACGTTGTCAAAAGGACAGCACCAACGGCGACACATTGATGAACGAATAATCACCCACATCATCAGTTCAACCCTGGTTCCAACCCTGGTTGAAGCAATTTTGTAAAACGCCTTGAAAACCCCAAAATGAACTGGCCGCTGTCACACCCTGCAGGAGGAAGAGTGGCAGTCATGGCAGAAGGAGGAGGACAAGGCGCACCGGCCCCACCTCACCAACGAGGACGTCACCAAAGCGCGGACACGCCTCATCGATGCCGAGACGTACGCTTTGGGGCATTGCTGTTGGATAGGATGACGGTTTCTTGTTAAGGAAAACAAAGTTCTGATTATTCCGACACTTTACAAGTTTACAATCACAAACAAAAACGATTATTGATAAATGCGGTTCATGTGCCTTCAGGTACACATTCACAGCAGAGGACGTGAAGCGCATGGTGGATGAGAAGCGGGAGCGGGGCGGCCGCAACACCGCCGCCGAGCGCGCCCGCCTCACGCAGCTCATGCAGCACGCCCTCGAGCAGGGCGACCAGGACGAAGCTGCGCGGTGAGCTTCAAAGGATGCCAATTGAATCGCCAATTGAATCCGGAATTCAAATTAGAGGATCAAACATCCGTGTGAAAGGACGGCGTGCCCGCCTTACGCAGCTCATGCAGCACGCCCTGGAGCAGGGCGACCTGGACGAGCGGCCCGGTGAGCCCCCACCAGCTGATGGCCAGTAGTGGCAAGCATGGCACTTGAAGGAAATTTGGAAAGGAAACAGTGCTGGAGCGCCTCACGCGCGCCATGCAGCATCCCCGCAAGAGGGGCCACCTGGGTTTTGTGGGTTGTTAAGGGCTTCATTACGAAAACCGTAAATCTGGGACGACGTCTGCGCAGTTGAGCATCGCACATGCTCTCAGCTCATCTTTGGGTCCACCCCGCAGGCTGCAGGAGGTGGTGCCGTGGCGGAGGCGCGTGCCATGACGCCAGTGTAGACAGCATGCGCAGCATTTTTCGAATTGGCTGTGACACATCGCATACACATCCTCTCATTCCAACTCCGCTCCGACCCGCAGGCTGCAGGAGGTGGTGGCGGCGCTGGAGGCGCGCGCTAAAATGGACAGCGAGCGCTCCAACCGGCTGTCCATGTCCGCCATCAACCAGCGCAACAAGGTGCCTCCACCCCAAACTCCCATATCAGAGTCGTGTCGCTTTCCACGACCCCAGGTTTCTGACGCCCACTCGACATGCTGGGTCAATTTCTGGCTGGACTGCTGGTCTCCCCACATCTCTCAGCTGCAGCCACGCGAGCATTGCAGCGTTTCCATGGATCGTGCTGGCGCCGCTGCATTGTCCACAGCTGACGATTAGTGTTTGGTACCGGTGTCTGGTACCGGTGTTTGGTGCTGCGAGCGAAACACAGGGCGGGAAGAGGTCGGCGCGGCCGGCTCATAGCTGATGTTTCTGAAGTTTGCACCACGCTTAGTAGTTTGAAGATCTTGCCACCATCCTGGCAAACAGGGCGTCAACTTCCAGAATGCGTTCAAGGACGTGTCGGCGCGGCCGGAGGGCTCCCGCATCGATGCCGCCGGCAACGACCCCTTCTCCCGCCGCAAGACCGAGTCCCGCAACTACTGGGCCACGCGCCGCAAGGACGCCGGTGCGGTTCTCGGCATGCATACCTGTGCCGCCACTGCTTCCAGTGCCTACCTTGCACACAACAGGCGGCAGCCTTTTGCTGCTGCCGTTGCAGCCCTGAACTCCAGACCCCTGGCGCGCTGCCAGGACTGCGCTGGGATCTGTTTCGGCAACTCCGTTTCTCACGTGCGGCTGCTGCATTGTCACAGACGCATCACCTGCTCCAGCGCCATAGGCGAGCCGACTCCCTGTGCGGGTTCCGTCCCATCCTTCAGATCACTGAGAGCTTCTCCTGAGCTGCTCGGTCGGCATGCTGTGCGCGCAGGCGAGCAGGCGGCCGAGGACGCTGCGGCTGCCGCTGACGACGCGGCTGCGGCGGCGGCGGCCGCGGCGCCCGATGCCGAGGCGGACCAGGAACCTGAGACGCCGGCGGCACGCGCGCACCAGGTGAGCCATGTTCTTGAGCAATTTCATTTCGTTTGAATCGAAAGGAGAACTCTGTTTCAGCTGCGGCGCCTGACGCCGAGGCGGACCAGGAGCCGGAGACGCCGGCGGCGCGCGCGCACCAGGTGAGCCGTTTTGTCAACGTGATCAAAGGACAACGAATATTCGTTTTGACAACGGCGCCCGACGCGGACCAGGAGCCTGAAAAGCCGGCGGCCGCGCACACCAGGTGAGCCGTTCATGTTTTGGAACTAGGAATTCACCCAATGTCCCTTGTCTCTTGTCTCGGGTTCAGCTGCGGTGCATCGGTCGTGATGCCGATGCAAATCAAGACCCGAGTTGCCGGCGGCGAAAGCATACCAGGTGGAGGCTCCAAAATTCGGTTTGGCAATCCCTTCTTAGTAGCGGTCACCATCTCAGCCAGGTGTGCACTGAACATTATGAATTTGCGGGCTCTGCAGCACGGGCTCTGCAGCACCATCAGCATCATCACGCACGCCGGGAATCTGATGGGCAAGGCGCCCACACATCCGAACACGAAGGCATCCAATACACCTATAAGCTGGCTGGGCGTACGCATGTAGCTTGCCGGGTCGGCACCTGCCTCGCCAACGCTCTTTCAAGCCTCTCATCAGACGACATTCCCTTCGATAGGATCGTGATGAAATCACATGCAGGACGACGAGACAGGGCTCGTGGAGCTGGACATAGACCTGAGCGTGCTGTCGATGCCACGGCCGCCGCCGCTGGCGGCCAAGCTGCTGGGCCCCGACTGGCGCGCCTCCCTCAGCCGGCATGCGGTGCGCTTTGGTGGTTGAATATAATCATCAAACCACAGATCTAATGAAAGCAGCGGCCAAGCTGACGGGCCCCCAATGGCGCGCCACCCTCAGCCGGCACGCGGTGCATCGGCCAAAGTCAATGTGGTCACAAAGGCCAATCATCAGCTGTGTTGGAAGCAACGCACTCGGCGGCCAAGCCGCTGGGCTCCCTGACTGGCGCGCCTCCCTGAGGCAGCACGCAGTACGGCCTTTACCACCGCTTTTGACATTCGTTTGAAGAATCAGCGAATTCCGATCACACAGTGCTCGACACAATTGATCAATACTGTCCACAAAGTGCCTCCGTACAAGTCATGACCAACCGGGCAAAGTGAATGTTGCAAATGCACAGGTGCCGCCGGACATCGGCCGCCGCCGCACGCTCACACTGGCAGACTACAAGCAGCGCCAGGGCATCGCCTGATATTTTCCGTCAATGAAGGGCGCCGCGCGCCGTCACGCTGGGAAGCTGGGCCGCAGTGTAAGATGTGCCAGGGCTTCGCCTGAAGCTCAGTCGCCCATCGAAAAAGCTTGGGTGCCACACACAGGAAGCTTGCAACCAGGCAGTGGTTGCATGGGTGTTGTGTGAGAGCGAACGGGTCGGCAGCGCAGCAACTAGCTTGTCTACTACAGGTGGTCTTGCAAGCACGGGTTCGCAGCGCCAATGCTGTGCTGTAAGCTGACACCTGATCACATTGAATGACGGCACACTGCTGGAAAATGCGCACACCCTGTGCCTGCTCAAGATGCACACGTGCAGTGGTGATTGCATTTGAAAAAAAAATGAATAATTCTTTTTCAGTTAAAATAGCTTAATCCACACCAATAATGCATCCAGTTGTAAGATCTGTCCTGAGCTGTGGGAAGGCCTCGGCCGCATTGCATCGCCTCTTTATACTTTCAATTGGCTTCAGATGGTTGTGCTGCCGCTGCACTGCAGCAGTGCCTGCGATAGGCACCAGTCGCACTGATGTAGGCTACTGAAGAACGGTCACGCTGCCGTACATTACGGATGGGACCCGCATGTGCACGGCGCTTTGCTGCCGAGCCGCCTCACAAGTCTCGCGCGGCGATCCGGCAGGCAACCGCGTCCGCCAGGCTGCCGATCTGCAGCTCCTGCGCCGTGATCTTGTGCATCTGCACAGAAGCACGTAGTCTGCCTCGCGACAAGAGCCATCACCAGACTCAGTGTTGGTTACCAACAGGGTTTTGTGCATGCTCGACATCGCTTGCATGTTATGCTCAGCAGCACGAGGAAAGGATGCTGTGTCAGGTGTTGCAGCGGACCGCAAAAGAGGGCTTCAAGAGCACGCAGTGCCTCACCTTCTGCACCTTTGCCGTGTCTGTCAGCTCTGGCAGCGTGTCCAGGGGCACTGCCTGCCCCTCCACGATCCCCATCACCTTCTCCATCTGCGTCACATTCATTTGCACTGGATGCATCGGCGCATCCGCCCGTACATGGCGTCTGTGCAGAAGGCGGCAGCTGTGGCCATGGCAGCTGGGGTGAGAACACATACAACATCTGTGTGCCTTTGCCTCGCGCATTGTGCAAGGCCTCCCGCTGGTCACAGCAGCCACGACGTGGTGGTGGCACAAGCCTATCTAGACCCCCCAACCCGCACCTCCTCTGGGTTGCCATCAAATCGCGCCGCCAGCATTGAGCCGACGCCCTCGCTGAGGCCAAAGCGCTTGAGGCTCTCGCTGATCTGCGCAGCAGTCGAACAATTTGTGTCATTGAGGAGCATTCAGGACGCATGCCAGTCTTTGACCATCAAGACGCTGCTGGGTGACGCCCCCATTGACAGTTCACCGGCAAACGTGGTTGGCGCCTGATTCAATGGCTACTATATGGCAGATGCAATCTGCTTCATTCTGTTGGCTGCCGTGATCGCTTACATGCCGTGTGCCAGACAGGTTGTACAGCAGCTCGGCGTGCAGCGAGCGTGTGATGAGCTTGCCGCGCGCCTGCGCCGTCAGCGCGGTGGTGGCCGCCAGCTGCAGCAGGAACAGGTCCGGCACCTGCGGCACAGAGAGCGGTCGGTGACGCCAGTGCAATGGCATGCATTTACTGCCTGGCCGCCGCCGCACGGCAAACGGCCGCTGCACTTGAATGACCACGAAGAGACGATGCGACTGACAGGATTGCTGAAGCGTGGGTTGAGTGGATTGAGAAGTCGATGTGTGCGTTGCAACGTTGCTGTGCTCACCACTGCGGCGTTGATGAAGGCGCACTCGACTGGAACGTCGCCGCTCACGATCTGTTTCTGCAGCTCCCTGCAGCACGGAACGCACACCTCAGTCTTCCTGTTGATCCGTAGCATGTCATGACCGTGTTTGCGCGTGCTCGTGAAGCACGAACCCGCTGTTTTTGACGTCCCGAAACAGCAGAACGGCCAGGGATGTGTCAGCGTGGCCGTCTACTTTCAGCACTGTGGCCATCGGCTTGCGGGTTTGATCGCACGACTTCCCAGTAACTGCTAATATCTGCAACAGCGTTGTGTCTTGAAAGTTGAAAGTTTGACGCCGTCTGCGCCTAGAAGGGCGTCAGGCGTGAATAAAGCGACAGGAGATCAAAGTTTGCAAAGGCTCAACTCTGCAAGGGAGTTGTTCAGTGCGACCTCGCTGCGAGTTTTTTGAGGCCCAACGCAGCTCAACTGTGACGCAATTGGCATCTGCATGTGTGCAAAGCAGGCCTGTTGTCCGTCGGGCGGTGCTCCATGGCCCGGTTCGCTGGTGCCTGCAGTTTGAATGCAACACAGTATAGATAGGCCAACCTGACACAATATCGGGCTCTGCTTGCAGCTCTATGATGAAAACTCAAATGCGAGATACCAGCCTCCCTGTCAGCTCGCAGTGCAAAGACCTGCTCATGGACAGCCTGCAGCTTGCACGGCAAGCACGCCGTGGCGCCGCAGCGGAGTGGGATTCAGGCCTCGTGCCGGTGCTGGAGCGGCTGACGTCGCATCAGTGGGCCAGCACATCCACACCTGCAGCTTCAGGGTCAGCCAATGGCGTCGGCGCCACCAAGCGGCAGGCGGTGCTGTGCCAGATCAAGGCGCAGCAGCAGGCGCTGGCGCTGCTGTCGCGGAACGCGCCGGTGCCCGCCCAGCTGCTGCACGCCGTGGGCCCGCCGACGTCGGACTGCGATCCGCAGGTGCGCGTGCCAAGCGGAAGCTGATGCCGCACCAAATGGCGCGACCGCATGAAGGCACGGCGGACGGCCATGACATGCTGATGGTCTGTGTGCCCCAGGACCTTGAGGCGCACCAGATAGAGCCAACGGATCGATGATTGTGCATTGCAAGCCTGACTGGCCAGGGAACCGTGACATCTGCACGCCTGCAGAGTCCGCTGCCAAATGTGCGGGTAGGCGACGGCGCCGCCACTGCGGGGGATGCAGAGCCTGCTCAGGCTGCCGAGGCGGGAACACAGGACGTCAACGATCAGAGACGACAACAGGACAGCAGCCCTGCACAGGTCAGTGTGTAGCATATTGCAGCATTGCATCGCCTACGATTCGGGGGTTGCAGTGGGGGCCTGGGCACATCTACATCATATGCCTGGCCATCTGTGTCCTGCAGCGTCATTGAAGCACCTCAGAACGGGACGTGAGCAGGGCGCATCCTTGCACTGCCACACAGTGTGGGAGCGAGACATATTCAATACTTATGAATGCACCTGCTGAGTGCAGGAGGCGGCGTCGACGCCGCTGCCGGGCTGGCCGCCAGACGAGGAGGCTGTGGCAGCGGCGCGGGCGGCGCAGCAGCAGGTCATTGACGACAAACTGCGGGCGCGCATTACCGAGCTGGAACAGCTGCCCGAAGGGCTGCCAGACGTGCGCAGCCTGTCATTTCTGTCGTGTGCTGATGTTGTGTCGTGTGCTGATGTCAGTCTGACGCCCGCCATCCCCTACTATCGGGCGCCTAGAAGTGTTCCAGCTCTGGCGTGATAGTGTCCAAGGTGACTGCGGCGGCGATTGTCCTTAGAATAGGCCCAATGGCATCTGCTGGCACTGCAAGCCGTGGAGGCACAATGCCCAACCTGACGGGAGAGTGCCATGCTTGTTTGTCAACTCATAAGTCGGATGCCGCCAGGAGGTGCGGCTGGCGGCGCTGGTGGAGCTCAGGGGCCTGCGCCTGGCGGCCCTGCAGCGAAAGGTGCGGGCCGACGTCGCCGCTGCCGGCGGCACACTTGCGGGCGCCAAGCCCGATTCGCTGCTGGAGTGGCGGCGCTGGCGGCGAGCCGCGCCGGACCCCTGGGATCTGGGCGCAGCTGTTGCTGCGACCGCAGCGGCGCCGGAAGCGGCGCCTGCTGTGGACCATGCACAGATGGCCAGGTGGGTGATGCATGTCAATATCGTGGATGCATGCGTGCTCGCCGAACAGTAGTGGCGGTGCTGTCAGGCAATAGGGGAGGTGGGTGCAAAGGCGCTAGGACCGGGAATCTTGCGGTGGGAAGGCTGGCGACGTAGGGTGGGGCAACCCGCACAAGGCAAGAGGGGCTGCTGCAGCATTGGCGCAGCATACCTTCCAGCGGCATGGACCTCCTTCAAGCATTGGAACTTCAGCCTGCCATCGGGATTCGCAGGCAGCAGCGCGCGGCGGAGCGGTCGGCAGCATGAGCATGACTGTTACAAACGCATTTCCATGGATATGCACTGCAAGTGCATGGCAATGCAGGCAGCAGCGCGCGGCGGAGCGGTCGGCGGCGGAGCGCCAGCGGGCCTGGGTGGCGGCGGCGCACCACGCAAACCCACCCTCACCTTTTCTCAAACCTTAATTTGCAGAAAACCACATCCTGAGTCCTTCTTGGTTGATGACGCTGCAGGCAGCAACGCGTGGCAGAGCGGGCGGCGGCGGAGCGCCAGCGGTCCGGCCTGGCGGCGGTGCAGCAGCAGCGGCGGGGCCACCATGCGGCGCTACGGGGGCGCGTCGCCGCCACTCGCACGCAGCTGGCGGCGCTCGATGCGGAACGGCTGCGCCTGCGCCGACAGCGAGACGTGAGTGACACCATTTCTGTTCCTGAAACCACGATGATTTGGTGCCTGGTGCGGCGTCGCGGCCGCCCGCGTGCAGCTGGCGGCACAGGATGCCGAGCGCCTGCGGCTGCGGCGGCAGCAAGACGTGAGTGATCCCATTTCCGTGCTGAACACGATGACTCGTATCCCGTGTGTGATATCCGTGTTCAAGTGCGGTGTCGCCGCCGCCCGCACGCAGCTGGCGGCATTGGACGCCGAGCGCTTGCGGCTGCGGCAGCAGTGAAACGTGGGCGACCTCACATCTGTTGCTGTTGTGGGGCAGTGTGGCCTGCTCCAATTGGGGCAGTGTGGCCTGCTCCGAGCGACAGGTGCGAAGCTTGAGCTGTTTGCAATCCTCGTTATTACACGGTCACTTTGACGCACATCAGCACTCAGTGTTCAAATGCGCGGAGGCGGCGCACCGGCGGGCGTCCCTGGCAGCGCTGGCGGCGCACAAGAAGGACCTCCTGTGGCCTCTTGTTGACAATTAGGGTTTTATACGCTGCAGGCGGAGGCGGCGCACCAGCGGGCGTTTCTGGCGACGCTGGCGGCGCACCAGAAGGATGTGTTCCGGCCCGCGGCGGCGACGGCGGCGCGGCGGCGCGCCCAGCGCACCGGCGCCGTTCGCGCCTGGCACACCAAGTGAGTCGGAAAATGCCGCGTTCCTAGGCTGACCAGGCCTTCGAATGGAAAGCAAAAGCGTCTGCGTCTTGATCAAGGCGCCCGGCAAGACATGAGCAAGCTACAGCCTCACTGTAGGTTTCTGCACAAATGTGCCTAGATCTCCTCACAGAGAGCGCAAGCTGAGCCGCGTGGCAGACGTCCAGCGCGCGGCGCTGTGGGACAACAGCTGACGGGGCATCCTTGCAGTTTGAGTATAAGAAACCATGTTCGCTTCAGCACCATCGTCTCATCTGCCAACACCGCAGGGAGGCACGCAAGCTCAACCGGGTGGCGGACGTGCGTTTGGCAGCGCTGCGGGACAACAATTACGAGGAGTATGTGCGGCTTGCGCAGCAGGCGAAGGACGGCCGCCTGCACGAGCTGCTGGAGAAGACAGATGCGATCATCGCCGAGCTGGGCACAAAGGTGCGGACGCTTGCGTGTTTATTCGTTGTTCAACTAAATTCAACTAAATATCTATTACCCATTCAGTACCCATAAGGCTGCCTGCACGAGCAGCTCGAGCAGACGGATGCGATCATTCCAGAACTGGGCACCAAGCCACGCTTCTGGGTACCGAAATTACCCTTGCTTGAGCAAAGGAAGAATGACAGATTCGGAAGGAGAAGAGGCAGGCCGGCTGCAAGAGTCTTGGAGAAGACGGCCAGGTTATTGCCGAGCTGGTCGCACGGGTGCGTGTTGTCTGTTTGAATTATCCCATCTCCAATTTGTCTCTCGTGAAATGACCGCCTGCACAAGCTGTTGGAGAAGACCGACACGATCATCGTCGAGCTGGGCGCCAAGTCATCAAGGTGTACTTGCGCCACAAACCGCTCTTATCCTTTCCTGGGAGGACTGGCAGAGCACAACAGACGAGGACAGCCACCTGCACGAGAAGCAGAAAACGACCGATGTCAGCAGCGGGCCGAGGCCTCGGCGGCGGCGGGGGAGGCCGTGCTGAACCTCGCTTCGCTCTCCGTCTCCCGGTGCTCCTTCGCAGGACTCACACACTTCATGCTGACGTGGCTCGCCTCTGCACGACACTGCAGGTGCAGGAGCAGCGGGCGGAGGCGGCGGCGGCGGCGGGGGAGCCGGCTTCGGATGCCGCCGCGCAGGCGCCGGAGGCGCGCCCAGAGGGCGAGGCCGAGCGGCTGCTGCAGGGGCAGCGCGCCTACTACAACATGGTCCACGCCGTCAAGTGAGTGCCCTTCCTATGAGATCAATGGTTCTAAGTGCAAGGGCAACCAAAACACACACCGGGCGACCGGGCGGCTGCTGCAGGGCCAGCGCGCCTCCTAAAACATGGTGCACGTCGTCGAGTGAGTCCGTCATTATCGTCCCAATACAACCCCGCTTGGAACGAGCAACGAAGACCAGTCGAAAGCATCCCGCTGCAGGGCCAGCGCGCCTGCTGCCACACACGCACTTGATGCGCGCCGTTCAATCGAGTACCCGCTTCTGCTGCCTTCCCGTGTCTGTTTCTAAGTTCCTTGCACCTTGCTGACGAAGGAGTTCACGACTTCTCACGACAGCAGCTCCACGCTCTGTCCGTGGAGAAATTCCAACCGAGAGATTTCAACTGAGAGGAGATCCTCGCAGCCAGCACCAGCGATTGGGCAGGCAGCTCGTTGCCCGTCCATCCGCGCTCCTCGTCACCCTTGAACACACGAATGTTTTGCCCCAATCGCAGGGACCTTATTGATGTTTTGTTCCCGATATGGTGTTTCCAATTGCAGGGACCTTGTTGCGGTGCCGGCAGCGCTGCAGGGTGGGACGCTGCGGCCGTACCAGCTGGACGGGCTGCGCTTCCTGCTGTCCCTGTACAACAACCGCCTGAACGGTGCGGCATTCCACAACCTGTGCGGACATCGGTCTTGCCACACAGCACCTTCAACGTCATCGCTGCGCCTGCTGTCTCTGCACACCAACCGCGTCAACTGTGCAGATCTCCAACATCTTGGAATACGCTCCATGAAGAGTGGCTGACAGTCGGCAGCAAGTTCGCCACTGCTGATGGCAGCGCTTCCTGCTGTCCGTGTACATATTCACCTGAGCAGCGGCGTGCTTCGAGACGCTGTTTGCAGAGCAGTCTTGTCACACGAACGGCGGGAGGGATCACAAATGAGAACCCTTGACCACTCATCGAGTCGAAGCCTTCGTTCCGCAGGCCTTCTGGCAGACGAGATGGGCTGGGCAAGACAGTGCAGACTGTGGCGCGGGTCGCAGCACTTTCATATCACAGCAACTAAAACGTGTCCACGTGCAATTCGACCTTTCAGAATTGTTGATCCGCAGGGGTGCTGGCAGACGAGATGGGGCTGGGCAAGACGGTGCAGACGGTGGCGCTGGTGGCGGCGCTGGCGCAGTACAAGGCCTGCGACGGACCGCATCTTATCCTCGCACCCAAGGCTGTCCTGCCTAACTGGGTGCGTTGTGTCACACTGGCATCCTCTGATGCCCTCCTTGTCAATGCAGTGCAAATCCCACCGCTACACCAAACTGACCTGCCCTCCATACAAACAGGCGTCGCAGTTTGGGCAGTGGCTGCCGGGGGCGCGGGTGGTCCCTATAACCGGCTGCCAAAGGAGCGCAAGCTCCTGCATGAAAACTCACAATCACCAAACGGCCACTGCATCGCAACAGGCGTCCGGTGTTCGGCCTGTGGCTGCCGGTGACGCGGGTGATGCTGTGTGACGGGCTGCCGGAGGAGCGCAAAACCCTGCCGCTGTTTGACGACCCTGCTCTCTGAACAGGCGTCAAAATTTGCGCGCTGGCTGCCGGGGCCGCGGGTGGTGCTGTACGACGGGCAGCCAAAGGAGTCCCAAAACCCTGCAACTTTGCCACAAGTCGTGGAGGACAGGGCAGTGCACCTGACATATGCCGATCGCATATGAACCAGGCATCCGAATTCGGCCGTTGGCTGCCGGGGCCGCGGGTGGTGCTGTACGACGGGCTGCCGGAGGAGCGCAAAACCCTGCAGCGGGAGGTGCTGGAGCCCGGCGCCTTCGAGGTGCTGCTGACGCACTACGACCTCGCCATGCGCGACCGCGCCGCCCTGCGCAAGGTGCGGCTGCCTCAAACATGAGAAATTAAACACCTAAGCAGTCTTGCACACCACAGAAGTTGCTGTGAGTCTGCGCACTCAAGGATGCGCCATCACAATGGCGCTGCGATGCCATTGTGCGACGCGGTTGATGGTTCATGGCGCCAAGGTGATGCTGGCCTCCAGGATGACAGGTGGTCGTGATGGACAACTCGGTCACTGTCCACCTGACATTCGCTAGCACCGAACAGACCGGGTGTGAGATGCCCGCAGTGGACCAGGGGCACCACATGAAGAAGTGCGCCCATAGCCTGCCAAGCCTGAGAACCCGCCCTGGAAGCCCCATCATGCTCAAGATGTGTTCCAAACGCAATGCAGATCGGGTGGGATGTGCTTGTAGTGGACGAGGGGCACCGCCTCAAAGAATGCTGACTCCCAGCTGGTGGAGGAGCAGCATGTGTTGTATTCTCGGATCACCTGTGGCCGCATATGACTTTGCAGATCGGGTGGGAGGTGCTTGTGGTGGACGAGGGGCACCGCCTCAAGAACGCTGATTCCAAGCTGGTGGAGGTGCTGCGGGGCTTTGCCTTCCGCCACCGCGTGCTGCTCACCGGCACCCCGCTGCAGGTGCTCATGAGGGGAATGCACCAGGCTAATTTGATTGGGAAATAGCTTCCGCAGGTGCCATTGTGTAGAGCGTCAGGGCACGGCTTTTGTCTGCACCATTTGCCAGAGACACGCCGTCGCTGCCGAAAATGCGTTTGGGCCTGCTCTTGAACGGCACATCAAAGCTGCATTGTCCTCGATGCTGAGGCGCTTCAAGCTATCTGCAGGGCCCGTGGCTGACTTGAAGGAGTCATGCATGCGCGCAGGACATGCTGGGGGAGCTGTGGGCGCTACACAACTGCATTGTATACCAGTGTCCAATACAAAAGGGTAGCGAGTCAATGTTTCATTTGCGTCACGAGTCGACTTCTATGATGTGCGCACGCCGCAGAACACGCTGGGGGAGCTGTGGGCGCTGCTCAACTTCCTGCTTCCCAGGGTGTTCGACTCCGCCGACACCTTCGATGACTGGTTTGCCGCGCCCTTCCAGGTGCGCACTGCGTGTGGACGTGCCGGCAGCTGACCGCCCTTGCACCAGAGCTACCTGCTTCGGGGCGCAACGCAAGAGTTGCGCCACAGGAGTAGAGACTCTGTCCTTGAGCGTTCTTACAACCTGGCCCTGGTTTGAATGTGTAATGATAAGGGTACTTTCTCGTGGTGGTGCAGGGGCAGGGGGAGGATGTGCGGGGGGCGCTGCAGGAGGAGGAGCAGCTCCTCATCATCACCCGCCTCCACCAGGTGTGCCCTGAAACTCAATTTGGAGGATAAGCGTCGGCGTTGATGCTCGCCTGCACCAGATGGACACAGTGTATTGGACCAGTGTCCTCCAAGCTTCATCATGCTATTGTGTCGGACACACAAGACCGCACCGGCACTCGGGGGCAGCTGCGCTGGGGTTGCGCCTTTCGGGTGTGGCAAATTTTGTCTGAATGCGTGCAGGTCATCCGATTGCCCATGCTGCAGCGCACCAAGGCAGACCCAGGAGGAGCTGCCAGCATCGTGGCCGGCATTCCGGACGCGTATGGAGAAAGAGTCAGTATGTTTACCTCCGATCTCCAAAATGCTGCCTGCCGCAGGTCATCCGGCCCTTCATGCTGCGGCGCACCAAGGCGGAGGTGGAGAAAGAACTGCCCGCGAAGACGGCGGCGGTCGTCAAGTGCGGCCTGTCCGCCTGGCAGGCCGCCATCTATGCCCAGATCAGCGACCAGGTGTAAAGACTTCTGCCGTCATTGGTGCTCAGGTCAGCCGCGAGTTGGAGGCGGTCCTCTGATGTTGACAGCCAGAGGCATTGGCTTTTCGTTTCCTGCCTTTCGGTTCCAGTCTGTGCAACTGGGCAGTCGGGTCGTCAGAGTGATTTCCACGAGGACGTTCACGTCAAAATGTATCAACTGTAACGCACAGGGCAAGGTCATGCTGCAGCCCAAGGCGTCAAAGAGCCTCCACAACATCGCCATGCAACTGCGCAAGGTCCGTTCCAACAGCCCGGCCGCGCCACTGTTTAGCCGTCCTGCTGTTGTCATCACCTGTGCCTTGTGTCCTTTGACGTTGCCACCTGTGCCTTCTGTCTGACGGAAAGGACAGCGAGACTCACCTGCCGCTTGTGCTTGGGTGGTTTGGCCTGTTTGCTGAAACACCCGCCGTGCGCCGGCCGCAGGCGTGCAACCACCCATATCTGTTCCTGGAGGGCCCGCTGCCGCCGGATCACGGCGCCGCCGCCGGCGGCGCTGCAGGCAGCAGCAGTCCTGCAAGCGCTGCCGCAGCAGCTTGCGGGGCCGCAGCAGCAGCGGGCAGTGTACAGGAAAATGGCAGCGTGGCAGGAAAGGGCGGCGCGGCAGAAGCCGGCGGCGCGGCAGAGATCGGCGGCGCAGCGGCAATTGACGATGCGGCAGCGAATGGCGTGCACATGGCACCAACGATGCAGGCGGCCGGGCGCTCGCAGCTGGTGCGGGCGTCAGGGAAGCTGGCCTTCCTGGCGCACGCGCTGCCCAAGCTGAAGGCCACAGGTGCGAAAGAGGCGCATACTCTTTTTAATGTCTCACATCTGAAACCTGATCCATGCGCACGTGCTTTGGGCAGCTCTTCAAGCTGGAGGCCACAGGTAAATCTTGGAGTTTATTACGGACACTCCAAAAGACGTGCGCTAATACATGTGCTATCAATTCGCCTGCGCGTCAGGAAGCTGGCGCCCCTTGCGCTGCCGAATGACTGGCCAGATGGCGTCACTTCCTTTCCAACCATGCAAAATGAATGCCGAACCCCTGTTGCCTGCATGCGCAGGGCACCGGGTGCTGCTGTTCAGCCAGATGACGCGGGCGATGGACGTCATAGAGGACTGCCTGGAGGCGCTGCAGCTGCCCTACCTGCGCCTCGACGGCTCCACCAAGACGGAACAACGCGCCAAAATGCTGCAGGTGCATTCCCGATAGGCATACCTTGCCGCCTCCACGATGTTGAACACTTCTCCACAATGGATGCCCCCGGCATGGCCATTGCTGCGCCTACACGGCTCACCAAGATGGACCAGCACGCTGCAATGCGCTAGCTGTCTGTCTTGCCTGGTTCTTGCCTGCAAGAGTACTGTCCTGCAGCAGTCTCGCCTTGCGAGTCGAGCTGCAAGCGCAGGTGGACATCCGCGCGTCGCTGACTGCGGTCAGCTGGCTTCGACCACGCCTGACCTCCGCGTGCAGGACTTCAATGCGGAGGGCTCCAGCGCCTTCTGCTTCCTGCTGTCCACGCGCGCCGGCGGGCTGGGGCTGAACCTGCAGACGGCGGACACCGTCATCATGTTCGACAGCGACTGGAACCCCGCCATGGACTCCCAGGCAGGCTCTCGGAACACATTTCGTGTCTATCCAGATCTGGAGTCCGAGATCTGGAATGTCGTACACCGAACCGTGTTCGAAATATTGAAAGCGGCAGCTGCCCAGGCCAGACCCTTGGGTGGGCCAGCAGACCGCCAGGCGAGCCTATGCATGTACGGCCACATCAGAGACAATGTCCCTCTTGATTTTCAGTCTCCTTTACTGAAGATTCAGAGACAATGTCCCTCTTGATTTTCAGTCTCCTTGAGCCCGCGCAGGCGGAGGACTGGGCGCACCGCATCAGGCAAAAGAAGGCAGTGGTAGTGCTGGTGCTGGTGACGGCTGGTCGCAAAAAACTCTCAGATCTGAACTGCAATAATCAATGCAGGCGGAGGATTGGGCGCACTGCATTGGGCAGGAGAAGGCGGTGCTGGTGCTGGTCACGGCGGCTTTGTGATTCTGAGTCATTGAAATTCAACATTCAACAGGCGGAGGACCGGGCGCACCGCATCGGTCAGAAAAAGGCAGTGTTGGTGCTGGTGCTGGTGACGGCGGGCACCATCGAGGAGGCCATCCTGGCGCGCGCCAGCCAAAAGCGCTCCCTCGACGCCAAAGTCATCCAGGCAAGCAAGTTTCCTGGTTGCTCTTTCTTCCTTTCTTTCTTCCTTTCAATCTTTTTCACACTAGAACCATCATAGAACGTCGCAGAACATGATACCCTTCTGAACCTTGCCTGAGGGCCCGCATCACCGCTGATATCTGATGCGACACAAAACTTGAACTGCAGGTGTGTTGTGCCAAGGCCACTTTGCAGGTCCTGCGGGCGCCGCTGCGCATTCTCCTATATTACAGCTGGGGCCGTTTATGCGAAATAGGTTGCCAGACCCTGAAACATCGCGCCGCGGCAAATCCGCCATAGCAGTAAAACAAGTCTGACGCTGTTCACCGTTGCTTTCAGCACTTGATGCGCACAGTCTCCCAACTGCAGGCGGGCATGTTCAACGACAAGTCGACAGCAGCGGAGCGCCAACAAGTGCTGCAGGCCATATTGCGGCGCGGCGCCGCCGCCGCTGGCGGCTCTCCGCACACGCCGGCGGAGGTCAACGCCCTGCTGGCGCGGTCCGCGGAGGAGCTCGCGGCGTTCGAGGACATGGACGCAGCCGCGCCCCCGCCGCGCCTGCTGCGCCCTGAGGAGGTGTGCAAATCCCAGTGCCATTTCATTGTTTTGCTCAAATTTCAGTCGGTACCAGCTTTGCAGCGCACAGGTGCACAGGCAGGCGGCATCTTTGCCAGACAAGGTTCTATCGCTGCACTGGCTGTTCAGTGCAGCAGGCGGAGGCGTGAACCCAAGCATGCCAGACAGGCTCGATATGGTGCTGCTGCAGGTGCCGGACTGGGTGACTTTAGCGCCATCGGTGCCAACCAGCCCCTGCCGTGAGGTGTGCTGCACAGCAATGCCGACTGACCGTGACACTACCTGGCACAATCACCTGGCATGACGCCATCATATTGTCTGTCAATGCGCATGTACGTCCCTAGCAGATCCCTCTCATCGGAGGTTCAGCAGCGAATGCGTCTGCAGGACGGCAATGGGTTCGCGGACGCCGAAGCAGGAAGCGGCGGCGGCAGCCCTCCAACGTCTACGTGGACATGTCGGACGACGCCTTCGACGAGATGGTGGTCACTTCAGAGTCGTCAGCCGACGAAGACTCCGGCAGCGACAGCCCGCTGCCTGCAAGGGCGCGTAGTAGCCGCAAGCGCCCCCGGCAGCGGGTGCGAGATTTGGTGCCGGCAATTGCTGCGCCCATCTAAAGCCCTGCATGATTGCAGGTCTATGTTCTGCCAGGATCGCTGCGCAGTAGAGTTGGAGGCGTTGACTGCAGCGCTGCAATCTGGCAAATCGGCTGCTGTGGTGTTGCGTTCGTGTCCCTGGAACGTCATGATGACAGATGTGCTGTTTCTCAATTTTCACTGTTATCGTCTTTTCAGGTGGAGGCAGAGGAGGCGGCTGACGGCAGCGGCTCGGACGGCGATGACAGCACGGCGGCGGCCGGCACCGGCCGCGTCGCCAAGCGGCAAAGGGGCAGTGGCGGCGGCGTTGCTGGCGAGCAGCCCGCCAGGCGCAGCGGCGGCAGCGGCGGCGCTAGCGCCGGCCGCAGCCGAGCAAAGGCACCCGCAGGCGGCCGAAGTCGCAGCGGCAGCCGGCAGCGCCCCCACGGCGGCGACGGCGACAAGCCGGCGGCGGCGCGAAAGCGCAAGCCTGCCGCAGAGGAAGCGGAGAGCGGCGTAAAACCTGCGCCCGCAGCGGCTGCTGGTGAAGCCAGGTCGGGTTCTCGGGCAAGGTCCGGTACGGCAAGGCCCCGCAGCAGAGCCATGCCCGCTGCGCCGGCAACAAACGGCGAGACGACGGCTGCTGCGCGCAAGGCTGCCGCAAAGCCCGCGGCACAGCCAGGTGCTGCCAGCAGCTCGGACGATATACCTCTGATAGCAGCAGCCGCCAGCGCTCCCGCGGGAAAGCAGTTGCCAACGGCGGCGCAGCCGAGCAGCGCGGGCGGCGACGGCAGCGGCGCGGACTTTGCGGCGGACGTGGCGCCGCAGCCGCGGCGGACGACCCGCTCCGGCGGCCCCGCAACCCACCAAACAGGTGAGACAAGCAGTTTGGCTGACTGTGCAGCCTTTTCGGTCAGAACCTTCCTTATGCACCAGCCTCCATGCCAAGCTTCGGCTGACTTATGTGCTGCTCAAGCCCCGCAGTCGTCAGTGTCGGGCAAGTCGTCAGTGTCGGGCAAGTCGCCAGTGTCGGGCAAGACAAGATGTGAAGGAGCAGAGGAAGGTTTACCCTGACGCGTGCTGCCGCCCAGGCATCCTGGAGGTGCGGCCGGTGGCGCGGCGGAAGGATGTGCCCGACCGCAAGCCGCGCCAAGTCTCAAAAGGGGCTTGTGAGAAATCACCCTGACAAATATTGCTGCGCAGGCATCACGGAGCTACGGCCGGTGGCGCGGCGGAGGGATGCGCCAGACCGCAGGCCGCGCATCCGCAAGCCAGACCCGCGGCGGCAGAAGAAGAAGGCGCCCGCGCCTGCGGCGGGGGCCGCCTCGCCAGAGGCTCAGCCTGCAGCGCAGAAGCCGCCTGCGGACACGCCGTCTGCGGACCAGCCGACCGCCGAGAAGGCATCCGCGGCTGCGGCGGATGGCGAAGCAGCTGCCGCCCCCGCAAGCGGCTCGGCGGCCGAGCCGCTTGCTGTGGCAGATGCGGCCACGGCGGATTTTGCGGCGGCTGTAAAGGCAGAGGCGGGGCCCGCCGAGCAGCCGGTGGCGTCGTCGCCGGCAGATACAACTGCGGGGGAGCCCATGGCGGCAGCGGGAGACACTGCCGTGGCTGCGCCAGAACCTGCTGGAGCGGTGGCAGAGGCCGATCCTGCGGCGCCCAGCTGTCCCGCCAATGGCGGCACCGCCGAGGCGCCACTGGAATCGCCCCGCGCGTCCGAGCAGGACGCTGGAGCCGCCCCGCGGTCAGCCGGACCTCCGTCAGAGGCTGGCCGTCCGCCGCTCAAGAAATGCGTGGCAGAGCATGGCGCTGCTGCGGGCAGGGGAAACGCCGCTATGCTGCCTGCACCTGAAGATGCTCCTGCAGCCGCCGCCGTGTCCGCGGCGGCCGGCGGCGGCACCCGCGAGGCTGAGGCAGCCGGCTTGCAGCCGCCCTGACTTGAGCATGTCTTGAAAACTCTCTCAGGAGTGCGCAGTCAATGTCGGCAGTGGAGAGGAAATATTGTCGGCGCGCCGGTAGACGGCATCCAGTTCAGGCGGCGGAGTTTTGACTGAGCAAGATACCTGTTTTTGTTTCATCGGCACCACGTGACCGATATTTTTGCTCTTGCTCCTTTGGCAATATTGCGAGCTGAGTGCTTTCATGCGCCTTGATTTCTGTAAACCACATCGACGACAGACACCCCGGAGTGACTGCACTGCTCCAGCTATGTTGCAAGACCACCTGTACCTTCGCAATTGCCGCCCGATTCCTCCATGGCGTGGCATGCGCAGATGGTGTCAAAGTTCAAACACACGGGCGTGCGGATCTCACAGAGCAACAAGCATGTCCGCCGTCAGGATGCCATGCTCGCTCAACTGAGCTTCTCTGTCCTCGGACGAGCTTTCCCATACACTTCAGCAGCCGCCGCCGCCGCTCGAAAGGCGCGCCCTCGGTGTCGAGGTCGTGGGCCTCCAAAAGCGCCGTCAACGGCGCCGCCTCCATCGATAAAACGCCGTCGATAGTCAGCATGTCTGGCCAGGCCGCGGGCACGACGCTCTTGTCGTCATATGCAGCCTCTAAGGCTTCTTCGACAGACATTGCCATCCAGGCTTCGTCTTCCAGCGGCTGGCTTGAAGCAATATCCGCTTCCCTGGCCACGTTGCTGCGAATTGTCGTTGGCAAGTCCCACCAAACAGCGCCAACCCCTCGTCAACCGACTGCTAGGATGATGACACTCACGATATGAGCCAAGATTCACAGAATGCTCAAAGATCGATGGAACTCTCGTCTTTCAGCAGCTGATCCAGCTCAGCAGGAACTGCAGTCAGACAGTCTGACAATAGCTACAGATTCACTAGCAGCTGTGCACCTGAACGGATGAATGAAGTGTATATGTGTGTGTGCGAAATTTCATTCCCGGAAGAATACAACCAGTTACATGATAATTTCACACAACGAAGCCGTAAGCACGGCGGCCTGGTGGTCTTATGGCGCACGGTCGCGAGGTGATTCTGTACTACAGCAGTCAATGTCTAAACCACAATACGAGCTGGTGCTTTTGGTACAAAGTGAACTGCTTCGATGTCAGTTGACGCCATCCTCGCCAATCTGAATCACTTTTCAATGGGTCAGTCCTTCGAGCAGCAGCGCGCAGCATTCACGACGTCTGCAACCACACCGCGCGTGCCGCCGCGTGTGGAGCGGCGTTCACATGCGATGCCACCTTGGCCTCGTTATTCGAATCGCAACAACCGTATAATGGCGCATTCGGTTGCTGGCCCGCTAAGGGAGTATGATGTCATTTACGGCCAAACCCTTAGGCAGCAGCAGCAGCCAGGCCGTTGAAGTTCCGCTGGAGCCTGGTCCAGAAAAGGGATCACACAGAAGCACAGAGAATTGTGTTTACAGCACACACCACTGCAGCAAGGAAGCCGCACCGAACGGACAAATGAACACTACTCACGCTCGGTTATCGCCGCAGACGCGCGCGCAAAAATTCAGTCGTGCCCGCTGAGCATTACACTTATCTCAACTCGATTCAATCATCTTTCGTCGTGGCCGCTCCCTTCGGCGTGCGGCAGATTTTGCATCAATGAAGCTGCAAACCAGAAGCGCCTGCCGTTGAAGCAGGTACAATCATTGGCGAGATGCCGACCGTTCTGCACCGCCCTCTGTGCTAGCGCCCCGAGGTACGGCGTGACAGTGTGGCCGCTTCACTTGATGTCGACGATCTGCGAGAGGTGCAGGCCGAGGTTGAGTTCTGCTCAGACGAAGGATGTCTCTATGACTTCATGACTGCAGATGATCATATAGATGATCATTCTGCAAGATCCGATTGCCGTTACACCGGCCCAGCTCGAAGTAACTGCAGGTGCACAAGGCTTCAAAGGCAGCACCAGTTGGCTGCATCAGCTGCAGACGAGGCAGCTGCGGCTGAACCAGCCAAACCACCTCACCTTGATGACAGAGGCGTTGCCGATGCGGTGCAGCGCGACGATCGAGTCGCCACGCGCGCAGAAGCCCCGCTCCTGCGCATGCATGCACATGTGACATCATCAGCAGTGAAGCACAGTTACAGCTCGGCGGCGTCAGCTGTGCAGTCCAGGTTTGCAGCAGCCGCGGAAGCTGCTGTGAGATGGACCGCATATTTGTGGGACCAGCGCACTGTGCACTGCTTTGAAACGGACAGGGAGCAAATGCCAATGATGAGAGATTGAGCAAACCCTGATACACGCATCTCCTTCCGATGAAAGCCCACCTTGCTGTACTCGATGGCGGCGTGCAGGATCTCGTCGGTGGTGTCCGAGTCGGTGGCGCGCGCGCTGCCCTCCGCCAGCAGCGGCAGCAGCCCCCGCGTTACCAGGCACTGCCGCGCCGGCGCCTCGCCTGCGAACGTTGTTTAGCATGAGTTTCAGGACCCCAGACCGAGGGTTTAGGGTTTAAAACCAGGAGTGTGTGGCAGGTTTACATGCCCTCCGCCAGCAGCGGCAGCAGCCCACGAGTCATCACTGCCGCGGCGGCGCCACCCGGCCATGGGCCGTCTGAGCTGGGTGGTCGAGCGGGTATCAAGCACAGCCAGCATGCATGCCTGCTATCGAAAGCGACCTCTTTTGTGCGACCAGCACGAGTAGGACAGAGAAATTGTGTTTCTGTGTCTCACTGGAGCAGGACCAGGCGAGGCTATCGGTGTTGAGCGCGGGGACCGCAACAGTGCTGGTGGGACGAGAAGAGATGTCGATGCTGTTTCAGATGTTAACAAGGGCAGAGACTGGCTCTACTCACCGGAGCAGGACCATGTGAGGCTGTCGGTGGTGAGAAACAGCACCATGCTGGTGGGAAGAAAAGGGCTATATTGTTTCGGTTCATCATGACGCCTCACCGGAGCAGGACCAGGTGAGGCTGTCGGTGGTGAGCACGGGGACTGCGACGGTGAGCACTGGGATGCTGGGCCGGTACTTGGCCACCAGCCGCGCCGTCAAGCCGCCCCGCGTCAGCACCACGATCAGGCTGGCGTGCACCTGCAGATATGGTTCTGAGGTTCGTTTGACTGGCTGCTATCCCGCTCGGCGACGGGCGCAACACACCATGTTGCGTCATCCGCCAGGCCCACAGCAGGTCCAGGCTATGCAGGACAGAATGTCAAAACACGTTGGAATTGGAATTTGTGCCCCAAGACCCCTTGCGCGGTCAGGATGTCGAAAACGTAAACGCCAGATGAGTGCCGCACCTTATGAGCTGTGCGGACTGCGGACGACGCCAGCGACTCCAGGGGCGTCATGGGCACCGGCGTCCGCTTCATGATCGCCTGACCATGCCAAACAAAATGCTCACCAAAGTTGCCAGCAAAAACGCTCGCCATTACTGCTTGGACACGTTCGCAACAGTTGCTTGGACACGTCTATGCATAAGGCAGGAAGCTCTAGAGTCTTGAAATGAGTCTCGCACGCCCGTCGAGGCAGACAGGCCCTTCTATTTCAAGCCGTGTTCACTTTGTCCCAGATCATCATATGTGTCTGGGCTCACCTTAAACAAGGCGTAGTAGTCGAGCGAGGCCTCGGACTCGCGGCAGATCTTGTTCATGACCTGCACTGCCTGCACCGGAAAGCTGCCGGCTGCCGTTTCTCCGCTGCAGGCAACAGGGAGGCACAATGCCGTCAGCGATGATTGTGCCGCAGCAACGGCGGATGAAGATATATTGCGAATTTGAACACACTGCATGCACTGCAGTGCTGAAAGGACGCTGCCTGCATGCCGCAGCCCGCATGCGCAGCAGCATCACAATGCAGTCGAGGGTGCCAGTCAAACATCAAAATGCGCAGGCCAGACAGGGCCCGCCACCCCACCTGAGCATGACGCAGTCGGTGCCATCGAGCACGGCGTTGGCGACGTCAGTCGCCTCTGCCCGCGTCGGTCGCGGGTTCTTCACCATGCTCTCCAGCATCTGCGTGGCCGTGATGACCGGCTTGCCGCTCTGCATGCATTATGACACCACAGGATCAGCAGGAGGTCCGCAAATGTGCTGGGTAGCTTCACAACCGCAGCTGGCGGTCTGCAGTGCGTCAGCGGCACGGCATGCGCAATGCTGCCTCGCAGTAGCATTCGCAGGATGTGAAACGTGTGTGGCCGGCATCCCAAGTCTATTCATATTCCCCAGGCGAATGCGACAGGGCAATAGGCAGTGGCATTGGCAGGGTATGAACCGTTTGTGGTCGGCGTCCCAAGCCTATTCATGTTGTCCAGGAGCATGCGAGAGGGCACCATGACAGCCGCGCACCTGGTTGCACTTCTGAATCATCATCTTCTGCGCCAGGAAGATCTTCTCGGTGGGGATCTCCATGCCCAGGTCGCCGCGCGCAACCATGATGGCGTCCGACTTGTCCAGGATCTCGTCAAAGTTCTGGATGCCCTCCTGGTTCTCCACCTTGGAAATAATGCGGATGCCGCGGCCCTTGGAACCCAGCACCTGCACACACAACGTACTTTGGCCCTCCTAATTTGAGATTGGCGAAACAACGGTGGTGGCGGCTGACCAGCGGTACAAGCCATCCGTTTGCCGATCTGCCTGTCCCCTCTAGCGCCATCTCCGGCGGCGCAAAGCGATGCTTCAGACATGGCGCCCGTGAGATGCAGGCCACAGATGCAGGAGATGCCTCGCCGCCGCTGGTGGAGATCACACGCAACAAGTTAGCGACACCTGCCGCCGCATGAAGGTGGGGAAGCCAAGTCACCTGGCGGATGTAGTCCAGGTCAGAGCCCTTGCGCACGAAGGAGGCGGCGATGAAGTCGATGTCGTTAGGCAGGCCCCACTGCACCAGGTCCTCCTCGTCCTTTGCTGTCAGCGTCGGCAGGTCCACCACCACGCCCGGCAGGTTCACGTTCTTCCGCTCCCTGCAGAGGTTGCGACACGATTATTAAATGGCTGCAAACTTCCTGGGTTGTCTGAGCCGCGTCTGAACCCTAATGCCCCACTTTGCAAAGTCCGGCAGGGTCACATCCTTGCGCTCCCCTGGCGCGCAGCAGAGGAACGAACCGGGAGGGCGGGAGTTTCGACACGGTTTGTTTGTTCCTCGTCCTTTGCAGTGAGCATTTGCAGGTCCAGCAACACACCCGGCACGATTCGCATTCTTCCGCTCGCTGGGATCCGCATTGAATGAAATTGTTATGCCTTCAGCTAGGAGCCCCAATGCAGAGGAAACTGCAGTGCACTGCCCCACCCGGGCTTGGCATTGACTTGCAAAGCGCTGGCTCACCCGAGCTTGGCGTTGTTCTGGCAGCGGCAGGTGACGATGCCCTTGGCAATGTCCGTCTCCAGCACCTCCAGCACGATGGATCCGTCCGCGCACAAGATCTGGCTCCCCGGCTTGACGTCCTCCGCCAGCTTCTTGTAGCTGCGGGGCATAGGAGAGAGTGGTTTTCGGTATCGTATGTATATACGACAGGCTGAGTAGAACCTCCGATACACGGGGACCATGTGGTTGGGAACAACATGCCAGCATCGGCAGCCAGATTCTGGTCTTGCAGTTGCACAATCGGTTCTTGAGGTGCTTCACGGCTTGCTCCACAGTGCCCCCGATCATGCGTCGGAGGAGAGCCACGGCAGGTAAGCACCTCATGCTGATCATCTCGTTGTCTCCCTTGTGGTCATAGTCCGTGGTGATCTTGATGGTCTTGCCGGCTGTGAACGTGAGCGGCGTGTCCGGGTCTTTGAGGAACCCGGTCCTGATCTCCGGCCCCTTTGTGTCGAGCATGACCGCGCACATGATGCGCGTGTTCTGCATGGCCTTCCGCAGCGCGTCCAGCGTTCCCTGCAGGGTGTGAAAGGGAATATGTCATGCATTGATCTGTAGATTCGCGCCTGCCTGGTCATGCGCTTGATGCCGACACACACTGCGAGCATGCGGTCCCTGCGGCGGCTGGTGCTGGCGCTGAACCAGCCAGTGGATCGTCCAGCCTTCGCAAAGTGCGTGCAGACACAGCAGCATGCAGTAAACTGGCAGCAGGCCTGCACCTGGTGGTAGTCATGCGAGCCATGCGAGAAGTTGAAGCGCGCAACGCTCATGCCCGCCTTCAGCAGCTCCTCCAGAATCGGCACCGACCGTGACTTGGGACCCAGCGTACATACCATCTGCAGCCGTCAGGGATAGGACCTTTGATTGCAGTTGACAACTCTGCGTTGCACGTCATGCTGCTGCGTTGCTGGCCTGCATGCTCCCAAGCCTAGGGTTCCTGCTGTTGCTGGCACGACCACCCAGACGACCTCGCGGAGCTGGACTGTCCATAAAAGCATCTGTTGGTGTCAGATCGGCGTACAGGCTGCCGCGGGCAGCATATGAGCGACACAACCAGGCACAGATCGCTGTGCAGCATGCCGGCTCAAGGGCTTTTGCGTCCGGATGTAGCATGCTGTACCACGCAAGAGTCACACGAAAGGTCCGAATGCCCGACGAACCTTTGTCTTGGTGATCTCTGCAGGCGTCCCGCTGAGCACAGCATCTAACCCCAATTGAACCATTTTCTTTTCGTTTGACCTGCTGCTGCTGCTTGCTGCTGCTGCTGCTGCTGCTGCTGCTACGCTGAATTGATTTGTACAGCAGCTTCCCGTGACAGGTCCGCGTCGTCTGCAGATCAATGCGGCTCTCTCAGTTGTGCGAATCGCTGTGGAGCTGATGGCCGCAAAGCCCCCGATTCCGCCGTTGCCGCCAACCACGTTGCGTAGCTTCTCATCGACCCTGTTCCACGCTTTTGCTTCTCGTCGAGCTGCTGATCGGTTGCTGAGCGTTCCAACCCCCGGCGCACAATTCCATCTCACTTGATTTTGCGTGCTTTGCCCACCACTATGGCATTGCGCCACGGCATCGCCGCTCACCCAGATGCACATGGTTGAACGGATTTGTGTCAGAGGAACAGGGGCACCTTTTCTACCTTGCGAGATCACATAATGACGTTGTACTGTGCAGGATTCCATCAGGCATCAGCAGCCATCCCATACCCAGCCCTCTTTCCATCCTGGAACTTGCGGATTAAAGAGGAGTCGCTGAGCATCCTGACGAATTTCGTCGTGCATGCACATGAGCAGCTGCTGTTCTGAAGCTCCGCGAGCTTGACACTGGCAATTCGTGTTGCTTGTGTATGCTTGAACGAGTGGTGTAAGCAGAACAAAAGTTGATCGGGCAAAGTTGGGCCCACGCTCGACGCCGACAGCATATACCATTCAATAGCGGCCATCAGTATTGAGTCGCGTCGCGTGAAGCCGAGGCTGGCGCCAGCGGGCGCGTCGGCTATGGCGGCTGATGCCGTCGCCGAGGCGGCTCGTGCCCAGCCGGCACCCGCCGGTGGGGACATCATCAAGTCGCCGCAGGACCGACGGCTGTACAGGCAAGCGCCTGCAGCAGATGCAAGCTGCGCAGCAGAACATGCAGCAGTGCTAGAGATGGAATGTAGCAACGTGACACAGTTTCATTGAATTGAGGAGAACACTGCATTTCAAGCCGAGGCACATTGTGCCGCCTGACCCGCATAAGAGCTGGTCATGGAAGCTGCACATCTGCAAGCCGACCTCGTCCGAATGCACAGCGTTTCGAAGACAAATCCTAACGGAAAAGATCACCCGCAGGCGTATCGTGCTGCCGAACGGTTTGACGGCGCTGCTCATCAGCGACCCGGAGATGGCCGATGCGGTCGCCGAAAATGGCGCGGCGGCGGATGCGGAGGAGGGAGCCGACTCTGCCTCAGAGGAGGGCAGTGACGAGGTGAAGCAAGATGCGGAACGTATTCATGCGGCGGAATGCGGAAGGCGGACAAATGCTGGCCGTCCTGCATGCATCCGCCATACATGATGTGCACCCTCAGTCTGGTGCATCCTGACACATGCTGATGAGAACACATGCTCACATGCTTACTGACCCAGCCCAGCGGGTGCGTCTGCAGGACGACGGCAGCGGCAGCGGCAGCGATGAGGACAGCGGCAGCGAGGCGGGCGGCGACGCGTCACGCGGCGTTGCGCCGCAGCGTGCTGCCAAGAAGGTACGGATGTCTTTGAAAGTTGTGATGCCATGCAGCCTGCCTCGTGATGACAGCGAAGAGCGCGATGGGCCAGGCAGTGAGCACCCTGCGATGCTGCATTGTGTTCACGGGCTGCGGCGGCGACCAGGGCGACCAGCAGGTGTAAGCTATAATTATCTTCATGCTGTGAACGCTCGCCAACGTGCCGTGCTGCAACATCTTTCACAGGCCGCGGCGGCGATGGCAGTGGGCGTCGGCAGTTTCAGCAAGCCGAGCAACCTGCAGGAACTGAGGCGCATGAATATCCTGGTGTTGACACGGTTGAACAGCGACTCTGAACAGCCACAACTGTATTTCCCAGGCTGCGGCGGCGATGGCGGTCGGCGTCGGCAGCTTCAGCGACCCGGCCGAACTGCAGGGGCTAAGCCACTACCTGGAGCACATGCTGTTCATGGGCAGCGGCAAGTACCCGGACGAAAATGACTACGATTCGTTTTTGGCGTCGCACGGCGGCGCCTCCAACGCCTACACTGAGCTGGTGCGATTTCTTACCTACGGGTTGTAGAAGTTTGCTCTTTGGCAAAGATCAACTATTCAGCGCCGCTTGGCGGCGCCGAAAAGCACCTGCACCTAGCTGGTGCACTCGTTAGCCTGTCAGGGTTGTGTCGGAAGCAGGTGTCAGCCTGCGGCCAAGTGGACTAGCATTCCAGAACAAGAGGCCACAACAAAGTGAAGTCGACGATGGTTAAATAGGCATCTGCTCCTGCCGGAAAATGGTGTGTGGCTGTGGAAGCGAACTACTGCCGACCTTCAGACTGGACCTTGTACGCTTGTCAGGAGCTGACCAACTACTGGTTTGACTGCAAGCCCAAGGCGCTGCACGGCGCGCTGGACGAATTTGAGCAACTTTACACCTGCGCATCAACTTCATTAACGTAGAGTGGTAAAGGTCTTTTCATCAATCGCAGGAGCTGACCAACTACCAGTTCGACTGCGAGCCCAAGGCGCTGCACGGCGCGCTGGACCGCTTCGCGCAGTTTTTCCTGGACCCGCTGTGCAAGGCGGACGCCCTGGAGCGGGAGGTGTCCGCCGTCGACAACGAGTTTGCTGGTGCGCGAAACTTTCTGCATCAGATATATCAGAGCCCAAGCTGCAAAAGTCTCAGCGCGACAGCGTACAGAGAGGAACCCTGTCTGCGGAGCAGCATCAAAGCTGCAGCAGCACCAATGCCGCCCGCCCTCGTCATGGTTTCCCTGCTGCTGGTTGATGCTGCACCGCTTTTGCGTCATGAATGATGACAGGCTGCTGTGCTTGTTCACACTCACATGTATGTTCCGGCAGGGGTGCTCAGCTATGGTTGTTCAAACCCAGAATCTGCTGGCCACATGAGTGCTGCGGAGCAACTCATGCCGGGTGGCGGAGCTGCGGTGCCACACCGCGGTGGCAGGGCACCCCTTCACGATTCAGAGGCCTCTCAAGACTGCTGTGCGAATTTGCTCCTGTTTTCTTTCAAGGTGTGCTGCAGAGCGATGCGTGCCGGGTGGCGCAGCTGCGGTGCCACACCGCGGTGGCAGGGCACCCCTTCACGGGCTTCTCCTGGGGCAACCGCAAGAGCCTGTGGGAGGCGCCCCGCGCCGCCGGCATCCCAATTCGCGACCGCATCGTCGAGTACTACAAGTGCGTAGCGCAGAATATCAAAATTGACAACTGGCTATTGCCATACAGTTAAAGTACATAAACAGCTGGCTTCTATGACATACCGTCAGCGCATCAGACTGAACGCTGCACACACTCCCGACACCCCTGAACCCTGCATCCCCGCAGGCAGCAGTACAGCGCGGAGCGCATGTCGCTGGTGGTGCTGGGCGGGCAGGATTTGGACACCCTGGAGCAGTGGGCGGCCAACCTGTTCTCCGGTGTGCCCGCCGGCCGTGGCCCGCGCCCTGAGTTCAGCGCTGCTGGCCTGCCTTTCCAGGTATGGTTGCTGACTGAAAAAAATGATGAGGCTTCACGACAAACTGACTCGTACCCACTGGCCGCAGCCCATGGCCTGACTCCAGCGCCGTGGGCGCACCGTTTCAGGCGCCCGCTTGCCTGCCTGGCACAGCTGCAGTTCCTTCGCCTCCATAATATGTCTAAAAAACCGCAACGGCGTGTGCGCGCTGTAACTTGCCGCGCTTGGATAGCTTGCCCAGCACTCCGGCAAGCGCTGCTTCCCGCTCTGGGCTCCAGCTGGCAGCTCATCTGTATAGTCGATTTACTGCCGGATCTAGTTGAGCCCAGCAGGTTCACCGCGCTTTGGGGTGGCCAGGTGAACGTTGATTGATGGAACATCGCAGGCTCAATGGGTCATTACGTGTGCATTTCTGTTCGCTGCAGGGTGGCCGGGTGTATGCCATGCCGGCGGTGAAGGACGTGCACAACGTCACCGTCACCTTCCCGCTGCCCAGCCTGCAGGCCGCGTACGCCGCCAAGGTGTTGTTCCAAGTCCTCAACCTCCTGCAGCCTCTGTGTTGTGCTCGCCAGCGCTGATGCTGACCGTTGCACAATGACACCACTGCGCCAGCTCCCAGCATGTGCGTGCTGCAATGTTGTCAGAATTCCCGTTATCTCAACCCTAAAACCTTGCACCGCAGGCGGACGAGTACCTGGCGCACCTGGTGGGCCACGAGGGCGCTGGCTCCCTGCTGTCCGCCCTCAAGGTGGGACCTGCTCTCTTGTAGATGAGTCGCAAACCTCCAGAACTTTCAAATCGTGAAAGGCCTGCCTCTGGCCTGCCTCTGGCAGGTCGTGCAACAGGTCACGATTCTGTCTGCATGCATGAGGCGCTACAACCGGAGCTTCGACACCATCCTCTGTGCATGCGGTCAAGAGTGCGAACCGCGTCGTTGAGAGCATCAGAATGGGTTGCCAGCATCCTTGTGCTGACAAGGGTCTTGCATTGTGCCACAGGCGCGCGGCTGGGCGACAGGGCTGTCGGCGGGCGTGTCAGAGGGCGGCCACGAGCGGTCATCGGCCGCGTGGCTGTTCGACGTGACCATCAACCTGACAGACGCGGGCCTCGCGGCGGCGCCCGGCGCCGGCCTCGGCCCCGTTGGCCTGGTCTTCCAGTTCCTTAATCTGCTGCGCAAAGAGGGCCCTCAAGAGTGAGTGTTCAACAATCGACAACCGTCAGACTCTGCGGTCCCCCAGCAACGAAGGCGTCACTAGACGGGTGCTGAGACCTGATGCAAACACAGCTTGTCTTACCACCCACCCAGGTGCACGCAGCGGCCAGCTGCCTCAAATGTCTCGAGTGTCGTTCTTGCCATGCTTTCGATGATCGGACAATTTGCAGGCTAAGTTCTGTGCCCAAGGAGGATTAACCATTGCCGAACAGGTAGGCGTTCCGGGAACTGCGGGACATCGCGCGAATGAAGTTCCACTTTGTGCGCGTCTTCCCGTCTTTCGGACCTCCAATACCGAATGGCGACGTTCACATCCATATTCATTATTGCTTCTTCGATCTTTTCCGACAGGTGGGCGTTCCGGGAGCTGCGGGACATTGCGGAGATGAAGTTCCGCTTTGCGGAGGAGGAGGACGCCTGCGAGTACGTCACCCGCCTCGCCTCCGAGCTCCACCTCTTTGCGCCAGCGCACGTGCTCAAGGTGTGTGTTCACTGCCCTTCATTGCAGTTGAGCCGCTGCCGAAAATTGCAGGAATAATATCAGGTGCTGCGGGGAACTGCAGCAGGAATGTAGTTGGGGGCTTGAGCAGAATGTGAGACATGTGCGCAGCCGGGCTGCCGCTCGGCATGCTTAGCTGCCGCGAGCCCTGGCGGTGGCAGCATCTTGACACCTGCGACTGGCTGCTGACATGAGTGGCGCTGTCCTTTCCACTGCAAGGCGCCTGGGTGTTTGGCGAGTGAGACGACAAGCTGGTGGCGCAGCTGCTGGCACTGATGATACCCGGCAACGCCGTGGCGGCTTTTGATGGGTAGGAACTATCATCGCTGAGCGTTTGTGTCCTGCAGACACAGGGCGCCTGGGTATTATTACGTGGCGAGTGGCACGTGATGCTAGTGGGCCCGCTGCTGGCGCTGACGACGCCCGGCAACATCCCGCCATTTTTTTCTCATTCTAAACCCTGCACCAACATCTGCCACTGCAGGGCGCCTGGGTGTTTGGCGAGTGGGATGAGAAGCTGGTGGCGCAATTGCTGGCGCTCATGACGCCCGGCAACGCGCGCGTCGACGTGCAGAGCACCAAGTGGGACGACATCCAGGCCGTCGTCGGCCAGGTGCTGCTTCCTGCTCTTCGCTAGTGCTTCCTGCTGCCTGCAGCACATCCTTTATGCTTTTGAGCTTTATTGGGTTTAGGTTAGCTGTGTCACGATTTCAATGTCATTGGGCCGATGCAGCAGCGCACTGACACCAAGAATAGTACAGGGCCATGCCGAGCTGTCGCTGGGAAGGGCTGATCTCCAGAGTGCATTTACAGCCTGTGGAGGTGCTGGGTGGCTGCGGCTGCAATATTGGACCACACAATGTGTCCCATAGAGGAGCCGCAGCAGTTGGAACCTCCATCGAACCATTGATTATGATGTGTCTGCTAACAATGTCATTGGGCTGGAGCCTGGGCGCCTCTGATTCGCATACGCTGCGACAGTGCGGGTCTGTCTCGCAACCCTCATGCAAACCTACATATCATGAGCCCTGTGCGGCCTCACTTTTGCCGACAAGTGGTTGCCGTCGCCCTGCCTGATTCACGCTGGACTACTCCTATGTGAAACAGCCACTGCCACATTGGGAAACGTGATGAAATCCATGCTTCCTTTACTGCAGATGCCAAAAGCAGTGTCCGGCTACGAGCCCTGGTTCGCGCTGGACTATGTGAAAGCGCCGCTGCCCGCAAAGATGCTGGAGGAGTGGATCACCTTGCTACGAAATGCTGACACACAATCAACTCTTTGCTTCCTTCCTGCAGATGCCAAAGGCGGTGTCCGGCGCCGAGCCCTGGTTCGCGCTGGACTATGTGGAAGCGCCGCTGCCAGCGGAGATGCTGGAGGAGTGGTCAGGCGCGGCGCCGGCGTCCGAGCTTGCGCTGCCGGCACCCAATGCCTTCATCGCCTCCGACTTTGCGCTGATGGCTGATGCTGCCGGTGGCAGTGCCGGCGGCAAGAATGTCGCCGCGCAGGCAAACGGCGACGGGACTGCCAACGGCGCGTCGGACCTGCAGGTGGGCTGTCTGCAGCCATGGCCTTTGCATAGCGCCACACGGGGCGGGGTGGGTTGGGGGGCGGGGTGTGGGTTGAGGAAACATGTCGTCGTTCCTGGGATCAGGTACACGGATAAGCAAAGGCGAAATGCTGGCTGCCACGATATAACCTTTCAGACTGCCCCACCCAATCCCTCAGCAATTGAGGCTGCTGCGCCGGCGCTCCTGGCAGCGCCTGTCAAGCAAATCGCCCGCATTGATTTCCTTGTATACCGATTGTCCTCCTGCGTTGCAGATGGAGCTGTCGCCGCTCCGCGGCCGCCGGCGCTTGCGGCGAAGGCGAAATCTCCTCCAATGTACCGAACAAGAACAAAAACCTGAAACACAATCTCGTGCGCCGCAGACGGCGCCGTCGCCTTTCCCGCAGCCGCCGGCACTTGCGACGGAGGCGGACGGCCTGCGGCTGTGGCATAAGATGGACGCGGCGTTCCGCGTGCCGCGCGCAACCGCCTGCTTCCTGCTGGCGTTGCCCGATGCCTACACCTCGCCGCGGGCCGCCGCGCTCACGCACCTTGCCGTCAAGCTGCTGGAGGTGGGAATGACGTAAGGCGGAAGGAGCTTGCACCCCGCAGCGTCGATTGCATGCTTATGGTGGCGCGCACGCATATATCAAGGCAGCCGCAGGGTGCGCCAGGTGAAAGTCGCACCATGAGCAGCTGGGGGCACCGACGGTGCGAGTGTGCGACCAAGGTCCAGCAGGTCCAGCCTGTGTTTGTTGGGTGCCCACGGAGCAGCTGCACGAGATCCGCATGTGCACAATGCAGGACTGAATGCTTCCTCATTGACCATCTTCCAGGATGCACTGTGCGAGACGTCGTACCAAGCGGAGGTCGCAGCGCTGACGTGCGAGGTGTCGCCCGAGGGCGCCGCGGGGCTGTCGCTGCGCCTCGACGGCTTCAGCCACCGGCTGCCGGACCTGGCTGGAGTGGTCTTCCGCACCCTGGCCACGCTCAAGGTGCGCTGTGGATCACTGGCTGGTCATGTCAGTGCGCATTTCGGCAAGGTGGCCGCGTATGGCGGTGCCAGACCATTGTCAAGCTTCTGTGAGCCCTGCTGCTGCCTGTTGGCTCAAAAGCAGCAGCCGCCGCCGCCTGCTGAGTGCTGGACTCTCTAGTATCACATGCTGTCACCGCACCTGGCCTGCTTTAATGTTATCTTGGGAGTCCATCTACATTTCCATGCAGGTGGAGGGCACGGTCTTCGGGCGGGTGTGCGAGGCGCTGGCGCATCGCTACCGCAATGCCAACATGCGCCCGTTCAATCCGCAAACACGTTTGTAATTCTTTCAATTGCAGGTGGAGGGCACGGCCTTTGGGCGAGTGCGGGAAGCGCTGGCGCGGCGCTACCGCAATGCCAACATGCGGCCGGAGCAGGCAGCCAACTATGCGCGGCTCTTTGCGCTGCGCGCCGCCATGTGGCACGTCGACTCAGTGCTGCCTCACTTGGAGGCCGCCACCCCAGAGGATGTGCAGGTACATTATGGTCCCTTTGTAGTACCAAAGTCATGTCAAAACTTCATTGAGGAAATTGAATCGTAGCTCCTCGCGCTGCGCGCCGCCATGTGGACCTGGTGCTGCCGCAGTTTGAGGCAGCCACGGCGGAAGATGTGCGGTTGATATTCAATACTTCAATGTGAACAAATAACCTGCTTTTGTCCTGATCACGCTGCGCGCCGCCATGTGGCACGTCGATTCAGTGCTGCCGCACCTCGAGGCTGCCACCTCACTGCCCGCAGTCCTGGCATCACACCTGGAGGCGGCTGGCCAAGATTTTGAAATGCTGATATCGTCATATGCCTTCTTGAACGCTGTTTGGCTTATTTGCAGGCGTACCTGACCGCGGTTGCTGGCCAGCATGCACCTAGAGGCGCTGCTACGCGGCAACCTGACTTTTGCGCAAATGAAGATTACACCCTTTCCGATATGCTTGCCTGTGTATCCGTAGGCGCATAGCAGTGCCGTGCTGTAACTCAGATTTTTTTTATTACGACGATTTTGCTGGCCAGCACGCACCTGGAGGCGCTGCTCCACGCATCTGGAGGCGCTGCTGCACGGCGAGCTGACGGCGGCGCCCAACACCTGAACGAAGTTCAAACCCGACGCTTAGATTCAAAAGGCTTGTCTGAGTGGAAATGCAGGCGCACCTGATCGCGGTGCTGGCCGGCACCCACCTGGAGGCGCTGCTGCACGGCAACCTCACTGCGGGGCAGGCACGGGGCGTGGTGGACGGGGCACGCGCGGCGCTCGGCGGCAGCGCTCTGCCGGCTTCAAAGCGCCCCATCGACCGCGCGGTGCAGCTTCCCGTCGGCTCCACGCTGTACAGGTGCGGCTGATCTGTGGTTTGCTCCAGAGAACTGTGCTGCTTGCGGTGCATCTCCCTTTCGGCTGCACACTGAATAGGTGCCTCTCACAACCTTCCCACTCATGCGTGCTCACCCATGCATGAGGCCATGCTACCATGCAGGGAGGCGGCCAAGAACGCGGAGGAGGACAACAGCGTGACGGAGCTGTACCTGCAGGCGGGCCCCGACTCACCCGTTGAGCGCGCCCGCGTGGACCTGCTGGAGCAGGTGCAACTGGCTTTTGCTCTGGGAAACAGCGCTTTGGAGTCTCGAGCGGGTGTTCCAACCCTTGAGTATATGCTCCAGTCGTTTGCGCCCGGTGATGGTTTGGACTCAACAGCATCATGTGCACGAAGAGGGTCACTGCGCGAAGGCGAAGCCAGGCTTGCTGCATGGCCTTGTATCTGCCGGCCCGCCTGTGTGCCCGTGCCAGCACAGCCAGTGCACCGCAAAACCGTGTGGCTCCTCACATCCTCTCACCCCCACCCGCCCGCGCCAGCTCGACAGTCCGAGCACCTCCTGCTCGATTCATGTGCCAGACCTCGCCTGTTGTGTGCTGCAGATAGCGTCGGAGCCGGCGTATGACACGCTGCGCACGAAGCAGCAGCTGGGCTACTCGGTGCATGTGGGCACCCGCCTCACCCACGGCGCCCTCGGTTTCTGCGTCACCGTCGCCTCAGGTGACTGCTCGATCGGGTTCTCTGAACTCTTTGAGTCTGGTGATTCCCAAGCACCGCAAAGCGTCTTCGTTGGCTGTCCGAAGCACTGTGGGCACGCGCTTCATTCAAGGAATTCTCTGCATCAGCGTCACCGTCGCCTCCGGTGCCCCCTTCTTCCCTGGTAACGGAATGCTGTCAACATAAACATGTTTTTTTCTCCGAGAAGTTTGCCATCCATGCGCTGAGAACCTGCTGCTTCACTGTACTCCACACAGCTCTGAAAACCGACTCAAATTCTGAACCATACACCTGCAACTCACTGCGCAGGCACCCACGGGCCCGCAGAGCTGGAGGCGCGCATTGAGGCCTTCCTGCAGGGTTTTGCCAAAACCCTGGGCGGCATGCCGGCCGACGAGTTCGAGCGAAACCGCGGCAGCCTGCTGGCCGCCAAGCTGCAGAAGGACCGGTCGCTGGGGGAGGAGGCCGACCGCCACTGGGCCGCCATCTTCGACAGGAGGTGACACTTGCTTCGGAACCTCTTATTGAAGTTATCTCGATCGAAAGGCGCTGCCCGCAAAGCTGCAGAAGGAGCACAGCCTAGGCGAGGAGGCCGACCGCCACTGGGCCGCCATCTTTGGCAAGAGGTGAGACTTGCTGCAAGATCGCCTCCAGCGACCCAAGATCGAGTGCATTTCTTCTATTGCAAAACGAAGTTTTGCTGAGCAGAGCTGCAGGTACGACGGTCGAGGCCGGTGAAGCAGGCAAAGGGGAGGAGAAGCAGGGCGTGTCTGAATGCCAATATCGGCAGGCAGAAACTTATGCAGCCTGTCGCAGTCTGTGAACGCTTACAAGCTTCATCCACCGAAATTGCATCTCTCTGGCTGCAGGTACAACTTTCGTGCACGGGAGCAGGAGGTGGCCGCGCTGGAAGGCCTGCAGCAGAAGGCGCTCGCCGCCTGGTACCGTTCCACCATCGCGCCCGGCGGCAAGCAGCGCCGAAAGCTGTGCGTGCAGGTGACGGCGTTCCTTTTCCCCACTGACGTGTGCACGGCTGCAGTCGTGCGGAGGGGTTCGGTATTGTGGGCACAGCTTAATGCATGACCTCCTGGATGCTGGGGCGGCCCCGCAAATGCCCGCAAATGCAACAGTGCCCAGCAATTTACACAAACGGCATCACGCAGGTGGCGGGACGGGCGCATGCGGGCGATCTGGCGGCGGCGCCAGCGGTGGAGGGCTCGACAATCATCGCCGACCTAGACGCCTGGAAGGGCAGCGGGCTGCCGCTGCACCCTGCGGCGGACAGCGCGCTGCCCGCCGACATTGTGCGAGCGAGCTGATTTCGGGCCTCGCATTGGAGAGCTGCACCGCTAGCGCGAAACGAGACGGAAGGACAGCAATGTGTGCCGGAGTGTGCACGATTTAAAACGAACTATATTCGAAATCTGATTGGACGAAGGCACAGAGATGTCGGTCGTAGGATTGTTCAAGAGGGCATGCGGTAAAGGGCATTTCGTCAGTGTGAGCGCTGCAACAAGATTGCTATACATTAGGGTTCCAAGTATTCTTGCTACCTAAGTTCAGCTTGCACAGCGCCTCCAACGATTGCGCATCAGAACCTCAGGCTCCTGGCAAAGGCTGCAGCTCGCAGTACTCAGCTACCTGCCGCTTTCCTTCTCATGCAGGCGCAGCGAAAGGCTTTGTGCTCACGGCCTATCGCGCGGCATCGCCCCCCGCTAGGCTTCTGTCGCCTCGCCCGTATGACAGCTCTCCGTCTCTGCGTAGCGAACTCACTTGCCTGCGCAAGAAATGATGATTTACCGTCACCCTATAGATGCAAGGCGAACACACACTACAATCGGTGTTACAGCGATTTCACCTGCTGCCGCAGCGGAAGCTGCAGCAGCACTTGCGCCGGATGCAGCGGCGGCGGCAGCAGATGAGCCTGCAGCTGCAGCTGCCGCCGCCGCTGCGGCAGAGCTCGCTGCGACCGGCACCGTGATCGGCGTCGCGACCGGGACGATCTTGGTCTTTGGAGTCTTGAGAACAAACTTCTTGTGCGTGAGCAATAAGATGCATTACTCATGTATGTGCGAGGCCCTCCAGGCAATTCATCAAGCTTCAGAGCGATCCAGCCAACATGATTAGGGCATGAGCAGAGCAGAGCAGACCAGAATTTTGGGAGGAGGAGGCGGATGCTTGGCGACGACGAAGACGACCTTCTTCGACGGCTCTACGCGCGTCACTGCCAATCGGAACAGCAGAACAGCGTCACTGCCAACTAGTTGCAGCAGCAACTGTCAATCAGATTGCAGCAGGGGCCTGGGACAGGACACCACAAATCGAAGAAAATAGAGATGGAGCTTGAAAGCACCTGGCGTCGCCCGGATCAAGGGCGTGAGGACGGGAGTCGCCACTGGGATTGGCGCAGGCGCGCCTGCAGCGCATCGCAATCTGATTTTTCAGTGTGGATCAGCAGCAAATACATGCGGATATAAATCTAACGAGCTCGTGTTTTGCACTTGAGGCGTCATATCAAACCTGCCGCAGCTGCTGCGGCGGCGGCCGCGCTGCCAGCAGCAGCGGCCGAGGCGGCAGCGCCTCCGGCAGCTGCCGCGGCAGCGGCGGCAGCGGCAGAGGTGTCCGGCTCTACAGGTGACGGCGTCGGGAGCTCGACCAAGCCGGTCAGTCGGCGCTCAGCGCCCAACAGGTCGCCCGCCACTGCAAAAGTTGTTCCATAATGATCATGCATCATGCACTGTAAAATCCACCACATGAGAGAGGTGTAGTAAGTCCCATCAATGGATGGCAAGGGTGTCGTGCGTCGTCCCAGGATAAATCGTCCTACTGGGACCTGCAAACCAGGCTGTAAAAGTGTCCAGTGCGCAAGCTCGGCATATTAGCCATCTACGTGTTGTCCACCGGCTGACAAACTCACACACGACTGCTTACGCCAGCTTGCTGACTTGGCAGACGTATCGGTGTACGAGCGACATTGTGCCCCACCCCGGCCTCAGAATGCGGAGACGGACAAGCCAATTGGCTATCCGAGATGCGTGTGCATGACCATATTCGACGGACATCATGTCCGTTAACGTTTGAGGAACCGAGCTAAATTCACAAAGCTGGTACGGTGCGTCAACATGCAGACGGTCGCACGCGCCCAAAGATACAAAAGCTGCGCACCCATGTGGCACGCGAACATCAGCAGTAGCGCCAGGGAAGCGCCGGTGCGCGCCATGGTCGCTGTTGGCGGAAAATGCTGCGGCAAAAGGGGCCAGGAAAAGTGTGTTATGTGCTGTCCGGCAGGCGTGGGAGCCCGGTCAGCGCGAGTGATGTCTGGGACGGCAAGAGAGTTCTGCTGACGCAATCTCGGAATGGCCGACGAGTCACTTCAGGACTAGGCTGGCCTTTCAGACTGACAAGCTGACAAGCAAGCTCTGCATATGAGTGCACTTTCTGGCCTTGCATATTGCCGCATAACGCCTACCCCTAGAGCCAGTGTGATGCCACATAAGAGTTGTGGCCTCCTTTCCGCCGCACGACCTGAAATCGCGTGTGTTCATACTTCACGCAGTGCTCAGCTTTCAAGTGCGCACAACCAACGCCGCACATAGGTATGCTAGTGGATCACTGGGCCGGTGTCTCACTGTCAACGAAAATCGATCTGTTTGCATTTCCCCCATTCTGCTTCTGCAATCCCCCCAAAGCTGCAATCAGGCAGAGCCGATTGCCACTGCCTAGCTGACTGCCCCACCGGACAGTCTGCTCATGCTGGCAGGTGCCAGTAGATGCAATGCTCCAAGTGGCATCTGGATGATGGAGAGCCCTGCTTTCCAGGCATCCACACTCAAGCCACAAGCCGCCTCACCCCCAGCTGCCGACAACTTGACTCCTCGAGCCAGCCTGTTGAGGCGCCAGCCGGCTCCTTCAGACATGCTTCTGTGGGCAGTGGGCAGCCAGCTCACGGCGGCTGCTGCTTTCGGCGGCGGGCACACTCTGAGAGTACAAGAATTCAGGCGCATCTCAGTTTCCCTGCTCCAGCTGTGACTCCAGCCAGTCCCGGTAGCCGGTCGTCACTCCAGTCTTCACTACGGCTTGCTGAAGCCGTGCTTCTCCAGGTACGCGACCAGCTTGGCCTGTGTGAGATGAGGCGCAGGGTATTGCACGTCGAAACGATGATGAAGCTAAAGCTGATCTGAACTCGCGCTGGTTTGCGATGGTAAATACGTTGTGAGAGGCCGGGCCATGCACGCCCGCGGACATTTCAGCAAGTCGGCCAACAAGCGCACCCTTGCAGGAGTCACTCAGTGAGGAGTGACTGAGTGTGTGTGAATGAAAGTGCATCCGGCGGCGTCTTCATCTCTTTAATGATGTGTCGAGGGGCCCGCACCTGCGTTATGGCGCCCTCGTGGTGCGTGCCGGCAATTTTCTCACCGTCCTTCACCAGAATGATGGTCGGCAGCCCATACACCTGCGACACACGTGCCGCATTGTTTGCGCAATGCATACATAATGTGTCATGTTGCCGCGACGTCCTCGCGCGTGTTGATTTGGCTTCACACACATCGCGTTTTGCCAAGTGACAGGGGCTGCGCTGCCTGCCAAATGAAGTTCCCAAGTCTACCCTTGCCTGCAATAAATGCTGCTAGTTTTTGCACGCAAGTGTCTCGCCAGTCCTGCCAGGCTGCACTTGTTCAGTCAGCCGCTCTTGCAGCAACGGAGCAGGCTGCGTCCGGAGGGTGGCGGAAACACAAAACTCCTGCCGCCCAACTGCCACCGACGCAGCATGGCGACTCTCTGAGCTGGACAACGATGCCGGAAACCAGGAGGGCACCTTGAACTTCTCCACGAGGTCCTTGTTGCTGTCCGCTTCCACCTTGACCACCTTGAGCTGGGAACTGTACTCGTGCTCCGCCCACTCCACCGAGGGCAGCACCAGTTTGCACGGCCCGCACCAGTGCTGCGCGAAGGATGAACGGTGGAGGGTCGGTGTATTAGCATGAAATATATATGCCATGATGCAGTGCTCGCGCTCCGCATGCTCCACTGACGGCAGCACCAGCTTGCGCGGCCCGCACCAGGGCTGCACACTTGTGAACAAGAGATGACGAGATTGGTCTGCGCATCAGGTCGCGCAAGCTGTGATGCAGCATTGACAAGACGTTTCTGTATGGTGAGCAGCCATGCATGCAGAGCAGCTGCCGGAGGACTTTGCGGCGCAGCAAAACCATATGGGCGCGCTGGATGACAGACAGGCAGAGGCTGGAAGGGATGTGCCTCACCGCCCAGAAGTCCATGAGAACTGGGAGCTCAGCCTGCGTCAGCGTTGCAGCTGTAGGTCAGCACAACCATTCCAGCATTTTGCGCCGCAGTCAGGCGGCGACATCCGGACCGAGACACGCCCTGACAGCATTCCTGCTCCCGCAAATGCCCCACCTGGACGACCTCCTTCTCGAAGTTCTCGGTGGTAATGTCGAGCACCGACACGATGGTCCGCGTGCCCCTGGCGCTGGCTTGCCGGCGCCTGAGGTGTGCGGACTGCGCCCGCAACGTTCTGCTGGTGAATGCGAGGCTGGAACGCTGCTGCAGGGAGGCTGCTGCGCACGGGGACGCCCTGCACGACGTTGCTGGCGCCGCTGCGAGCATCATTGTGCTTCTAGACACCTCAGCTATGTGATGTCAATGTGTCTACGGTTCCAACACAACGTCCAATACAACGTAGACTGCGCTCGTGAACGCGTGGCAGCTCTGTCTCGTTTAAGTGGATATCTGACGCCAGGTGCGGCCAGCTCACCAAATATCTGCGATGAGGTGCACGTGCGCTTCTCGCGCTCTTGTTGTTGCGGGCTACGCAATTCGCACCCCATTCGTCATTGAAATTGACACACACATATCTCTGTAGGCACTTGGCAGCTGTGCGCCGCTGTAACCGCATCGTGTTGGAAATAGATAGAAATTAACCAACCACACTCACACTCGGGACACCATGCTGACAGGCCAATGCAAATGCCTGCTGGTGTCAGTACCGTTGCCAGGGCGGGCAAACGCAAAGCCAGCATGCAGCTATGCCTTCAGGTCAGCACCAGGCAGAGCGGCTTCGCGGCGGCGGATGCCGTGCCGCGCTTCGGACCGCAGCGACTCAGACAGCGATACTGACTGGGACGACAAGTGGTCGCGGTTCCAGTCGGGCATTAAGGACAGCATTCCGAGGGTCGAGCCGGGGCGCTCCAGCAGCAGGCCGACCGGGAACAGCAGGCAGGACCAGATTCGGCGGCAGGAGAATGCCGCCCTGGATTTCTGGAATCAGGCAAGTGCAGCAGCATCTCTGCGTGCCTGCGCCAGCATTTCGTTCTGCTCCACACTTGCAGGTTATGAAGTGCGCTTCCGTCGCGACAATTCAGCTCGAGATGTGTGTGCTGTGCCGACGTGCAGGAGAGCTTCTTCAAGTTCGCCGGCGCAGCTGTGGTGGCGCTCCTTCTATTGCTGCTTCTCAGCGGACCTCCGTGAATCATTCCAGCTTGTTAGTCCTTGATTGGCAAGCATCAATTTGAATTGAGCGGAACTTGCGGCATTTCTGCAGTCGGCGGGCGGCGAAAATGCCGCAACAATTTTGGAATCGGTAAACAATCTGACGCAAGTGGTATCTCAACATGTCGCCGGCAGTCGTAATATTGCACTTCTGAAGCGGGATCGCTTCGTGTTAAAGCCAAAAGACCCTGCTCACATCATGCATGGTCGTCATCCCACACCTTGGCAAATCACGAGACATGTTGCCATACTTGCACGTATGGCACTTGCACGCATTACATATTGGCGATCCTACACACCTCGTCGTGCCTCTCTGAGCTCACCTGGCAGTCTTGGCTCGGCGTTGCACACCAGTTTCGATAGATAGGCCACCGCCAGGCTGCACAGATCGTCGCTGCTGAATTGCGTATGCCGCGTCAATCATGGCGTACGAGCAATTGGGGCAGCCGCAGTTCCATGATACCAGCTTTCTGGACCACCTGCTGCTCGAAGGAGACACCCACACCGAGTTTCTGCCGGTGGATGACCAGTTCTTCACCGGCTATCTCAACACGCTGCACGATCAGCACCAGCAGCAGCCGGTCTTCAATCAGCAGGTCGACAACCTGTGCACAGGCGAGTGCTGGGACAGGACGTCCTGTCTGTGGGACCTGCCCGCCCTGCCGCCAGACATTCCTGCATCGGCCTGGCAACATGCGGGGCCGATCGTTCTTCGGCTTGTGCCATCGCAGACTTTTCAACGGTCAACCGCACCGCCAGCAGCGACGGCTCGGAGCAGATGGTGGCGCAACCGTCACCGAGGGCCCCGCCCACGAGCAGCGGCTCGCCGAACGTCACGTCGCCCACATCCGCGCCTGCGCCCGGCAACGCAGGCACGCCAGAAAGTTCGCTCTTCTGTTCAAAAGCCGAGCTTTCATCAGAATCGACGTCAAAACTCCGCTTAGCATGTGTGGTCTTGATCCTCGCTGCCTTGCTCTATACAGATGGCCAGAACGACGGCGGCAAGCGCAAGCGGTGGAAGAATCGCACCGAGCAGCAGGAGGCCGTGCACAAACTGGCGCAGCTGCGCTACAGGTAAGGAAGCTGCATGGTGGCAACATGCTGATACATCTTTAACGCCCATGAAATGCATCACAACAGCAGCGCAGTCACGAGGCGCGTATTGGCTTTGTGAGGCATAGCAAGCATGCGCATGTTGCCGCGTGCCTGCAGGGAGCGGAAAAAAGCCAAGGTGAACAACATGCAGCAGACGGCGGAGCAGCTCGCAGTACAAGCCGCTGAGCTGGCCTCGTTGCAGGTGCGCGCCAGCCATTTGCGGGGACTGTCCAGTCGGTCATGATGGCCCGTCTCGAGTGTGAATCGGGGCAAGCCTATTCATCAAACAATTAGGTGTGTGAGGGGTTTGCGCAGGGTCTATATCCCAATGCCAGATTCCAGCGTTCTGCATGAGCTTCCTGTAGGCGAAGCTGGCCAAGCAGGACCCGGAGCCTTGGCTGTTTTTCTCGACAAGATGAATTCATCTCGAACCCAATGTTTCATCTCAACGTTCACCATTCTTGCCATGCAGGCCGCCAACGCGACGCTGCACGACACAAACAGCTTCCTGGAGGCGGAGCTGGCCAAGCGGGACGCGGAAGCCGTGCAGCTGCGGGCAAAGCTGCACCCCGAGGCGGCCGCCGCCGCAGAGGATGGTATCGCCCGCGGCAGCCCGCAGTACGAGACGATGAAGGAGCGGCTGCAGCAGCAGTTTTCCAAGCAGGTGCGGTATTACTGTGCTTGACTAGGGGTTTGCAGTCGGTGCTTTACCTGCAGCAGCATGTTGCGGACATGCACTGTCTCACTGCTTTGCTGGATGCCCTGGATGGATGCTGTCATGCTGCGTCCCAAATGCCTGGCGCCTATGTTGCGCCTGAAGTGGTGGGTGAACAACAACACTTTCCTGATTCAGTCTTTGGTGGAACTTCAACAGCTGCCCGGCACCTGTGACTCACCTTGCGCCGGCAACTTGTTGCAGATTGAGCAGCTGCAGGTTGTGCTGCGGCGAGTTCAAGGGCCTGACGCCACCTATGCAGATTCGGTGGAGGTCACGGCCATGCCAGATCAGGTGGACACACCATAGTGATGGTTTCCACTTCTGAAGCACGCATCAAACTGCATGTCGATTTGACGGTGCTTCAAGGTTGCGCATCGCTGCGCGGCTGGTCGCCACCTGTCGCCAGCTGTTCCCACTCTTACACAATGCAGTACTATCGTCCCCGCAGGTGGCGGAAATGAAGCAGATGGTGGCGAGCACGCTGGATACGTGCTTCCAGCTGGCGCGTCTGGAGGGGCCCGACATGGAGGAGCTGATAAGCGCCAACGTGGAGGGGTGCGCCTCCTCTGTTCTGTCCCCTATTTGACACTTGACGTGTCAAATTCTGTTCTAGAGGCGAGCAACAATCCCGACATGGAGGAGCTCCATCATACTTGGTTGGTCTGCCTGGGAGGGAATCATGAGGCCGGACACTAAGGGTTGGGCAGGCGGCTCACGTGCACGATTCACGGTGGTTGGCACAAACATTTGCCCAGCTCTGCACAAAACATACGGCTTGCACCAGGAGGTCCGAGAGCAATTAACACCTGTGAACGGCCAAGAGACTCGAACTCTAGTTTGCTCTGATACACGCTATGTTGCTATGGATCTGGAACGTCAAACCCGTGCATCTTGCCAGGTGCTATTTGCGGGATGAGAGGCTGGAGCGTGTGGGACCTGTCTGGCGGCTCTTTCGACCCTTGAAAGACCGGGGGAAAGCGAGTCCAAAACCGACCAGTCTTGCTGGTTCACCAGGTGCGAGTCGCTGGAGGAGGGCTGGGACGATGCGGAGCTGTTCCGCAGCGCGGTGGCGGCGCTGGCGCTGACGCCGCCGCAGCGCAAGGCGCTGCTCAAGGCCCGCAAGCACTGGCTGCGCGATCTGGAAAGGTACGCGGGCGCTGGAAGAAGAAAAACAATTCTGGCTTGTCGGTACTCAAGGGTGCGGGGGGCCACTGCGGAGTCAGCAGACGCCTTAGGCATCGCCAGGCACTGCAGGCTGCACCGGAAGCGCGTCGAGCTGTCGTGCTGCTGCGACGTTCCGGACTTGTGTCGACAGGTTTCATTCACGACGTGCTGAGCAATGTAGTGACGCCAAGCAGATTCGAGGTTCGAAGACACAGCCGCGTCGATTGACACTGTGGCGTGATCTGCACAGTCGTGCCGACTTTCTGTTGCTCTATCCCGCAGGCTGTATGCGGCCCGGGCGACAATCAATCTGCACATGATTGGCGCGCTGCTGCCGCCGGTCGTGGTGCAGCCCGTCACTCCGGAGCTTCAGGCAGGGCTCCACCTGTGTGCATTTTGTGGATTTTGTTTGTGCATATTCCCGGTGACCTGCAGCATGTCGCTCCCGCTGGAGCCCCGCACAGTGTGCCTACGTGAACATAATGTGGTTCCTGGTCCAATCACGCTCCCCCTTAACCTTCTAGACCTACTCAGGAATGCATGTATTCAGCTTTGCGATTCCTTTCGTGTCTTTTGATGCTGCAGGCGCGCGCCAGCGACGAGGAGGCCAAGACGGCCATCATCCACCAGCTGGACGACAATCTGCGGGAGGAGCAGCGGCTGTGGTGCCAGCAGGACCGGGAGCTGTTTGCAGTCCTCAGCCCGCTACAGGTGGGTTGACACGGACGTCAATCATATAATTACCAAGTTTGGCATACCTGACGACCTGCGCTAGGAGCAGCAGCTATGATGCTTCGCAGGGGATCTGATTGCCGTCATGCGCCCGCTGCTGGTCAATTCTCCTTTGTCCATGAACGTTGGGACATATGCAGTGCACGATGCGTACACCTGACTATCTGCGGGTGAGCAGCGGCTAAATGAGCGTGCCTGCATGTCCACGCAGGGGGCGACCTATATGTGCAAAACGTACCCCCAGCACTGCGACCCCCTGGCGCTCGTCTCGGTGATCTACGAGCAGGAGCAGGCGGCTTGATCCTGAGCGACAATCCTGATGAGCGGCCAGCAAGGAGAAGTGTCGAAAGTATGACTCCCGGCTGCGCACCGTTCACTATTGAAGCTTAGCGACTGGTGGTGCCGGCCGTGTTGGGACAACAAACGTACACCGCGAGAGACTGACGCCGGCTACTCAGTTCTGCGGCATCCTCGATTCATGGCGCGCTAACAGGCACTCACTTGGCGGCAGGAGGAAGCAGCATCATGTTCTACAATGAATCTTTGCCCAAATGCGCAGGACTCGCAAATTCCGTGTCAGAATCGGCAGCAGCAGTGCCAGGGGAGGCATCTGCGCAGCAAAGCGCGGATGGCAGCCCTTTCGTTCACTCGTCAGTCAGCCAGCTGTCGAGGGAAATTTTTAGATTTCGCCATTAGCAGCATTTGCAGCAGGCCAGCTGATTCGATCTTGCTTGTTGCCACATTGCGATATCTCTTCGTCCTCGATCCAGGTGCTGCAAGTCTGCTGGATAACGCTGCGCAGTCGACGAAGCTATGTTGGCACACTCAATCTGTCGTGTAGGGCTCTGTCGGACAGCATGAGCCTTGCATCTGGCGTTGGTGCAGACAAAGGATGTTACCCGGACGAGGCATGCGAGCCCCCCGCAGCCAAACTGGCAAAGTGCAGCGTTACAGGATGCTGCTCATGGGAGCAGGGCTCCTCATATTGGCCTTCATCGTCGGCATGCGCTTCGGGACAGTCACCAGCCACCACTCAGGCGCACATGCAGCAGCCACAGATCAGCTCGCAGCGGCGCACAGCCCCGGTCCGGAGGCGGCACACACGCTGGTGGTCTACATCTTCTCAAAAACCGACACTGAGTATGAGGACAATATGATGTTCTTCCTGAAGTGGGGCGTGGAGGAGAACGACGGCTGCGACTACGTCTTTATCCTCCAGCACATGGAGGGCGTTCAGGCGAGCCCTATTAATTCTGTCACGCAGCCCCGCCAGATCTGAGTGCGTCTGAAGCAGCATCCAGCTCATGCAAACGTCCGCGAAACATACACGCACTGTACCGTCGTTCCGATATGCATGACACACTGGCGAGATCCGATGGGTCGTCCAGCTGACGCCACGGCCGCATGCAGATGCCGGACCTGACCGGGAAGCTGCCGCCAAATGCGCGGGTGGAGAGGCATGCGAACGGCTGCTACGACTGGGGCACTATAGGCTGGCTGCTGGACACCAAGAAGGTTCGTGGCTCAGCAGCTGCTTGCATGCGCAATGAGTCGCCGCTGTCATTGCTAACGCATCGGCGAGTTTTCAGATCGAAGGCTTGCATGCATGCTGGGAAGTGTTTTGGACGGTACCGACACAGGTCACTTGCGCTGCAGGTGGACACGTCCAAGTACAAGTACTTTATATTCATGAATAGCTCAGTCCGGGGCCCCTTCATCCCCACCTATGGCCAGGTACGGCACAGCACGGCTTTGCATACTTGTCGGCACGACATCGACTGGCATATTGACAGCCGAAGCACAGCTGAGAGGCACAGCACAGCTTGGCGGCACCGCCACCAGTGCTGCAGCATCTTTGCACAGACTACGATTTCATTTCCCCGCCACAAATTGTGAACTTTGCGGAAACTCCGCCTGGGAACCGGCTCCGCGTTTCGCGCAGCCAAGCATTTCCGTGACCCCGCGCGCAGGGCTTCAAGCGGTGGCACGAGCAGATAGTGTCGCGCATCACGGACAAGGTGAAGCTGGTGGGGCCCACCATCAGCTGCGAGGGCAGCCCCAAGGATGGCAACATTGACGGCGAGTGGCGCACCAACCCGCACGTGCAGTCCTACGTGCTCGCCACCGACCAGGCGAGTTTTGGTTGTTTTGGACGAAAGTGGTGCTGTAGGATCCTTTTAGGGCAGCCCCAAGGACAGCAACATCGACGGCGAGTGACGCACCGACCAGCGTCTGCAGTCATATGTGCTCGCCACCGACCAGGCGAGATTCTAAAGCAAGCGATCCTAAATGCTGCGTTTAGTAGCCAGCCGTCCAGGAGCTGGAGCACGAGGCCCCCCATAGCGGCCGCTGGGGCACAGGCCTGTTTGTGGCACTATTGCTGCTGCAGGATGAGCACGTGTCTGGCACCCTCCAATGTGGCTTTGAAGGTGACAGTCACACCGTCCCAGGCGTCCATGGTGCACATGCGCACGACGTGAAGCAGCCGCAGTGGGCCTGCTGTTCTGGGAGATGGGCAGGAGACAAAATGGGGAGACACCGGACAACTCTTGCTCCCGCTGCGCCGCAAAGGACGACCGTGCTCTGCTGCTGACGGGAACAAAGAATAATATCGCCACCGGCTGCAGGCGCAGCTGCAGCTGATGCGGGTCCGGCGGCAAGGCGATCCCCGGCTACGTCGATAACGAACAAGCCTAGTATAACCGTCGCATATGTAGTGCGCCGCCGCCGATGCTGATTGCACTCCATTTTTACGCCATGGGTGGGGCTGAAGCTGATGCAGGACGACGGCATCGTGTTCTCCTGCTACGTCAACAAAACCCCTTAACAGATTGCATTACCATGGTGCATTTGCTGCGCCGCGCAGGTGGGGCTGAAGCTGATGCAGGACGACGGCAAGGTGTTCTCCTGCTATGTCAACATGTGGGACACCATCTTCTACAGCGAGCTGGGCAGTAGCCTGGCCATCCTGCGCGGAGGGTACAACCTGGACTCCTTCATGGTGCGCTACCAGAACGTGGACTGGACCAACGAGGCCAACTGGGAGTGCAACTCCAGGTGCGCAGCTCTGAGACGCCTTCTGTTTCTCCTCAGCAGAACTCAATTGGCAGGACAGCTTCATGGTGCGCTACCAGTTTGTGGACTGGACCAACGAGGCCAACCGGGAGTGCAACTCCAGGTGGCTTTGACTGTGTGAAACCCTATCAGATGATGCTTCAGAGCCTTGCTCGCACGATTGTCAAATGGTGCAGTAGCCTGACGCCTATATTGCATTCGATCAATATCTCCAATCTCCACCAATAGCCTGCCTGTTGTGCCACAGGGTGAACCCATACGGTGAGTCCTACTACGACGGCATCAGCCTGACGCCCTTCGAGGTCATGTTCGTCAAGGTGAAGGGGGTGCTGCTGCACAACGAGTGGTCCTACGCCCGCACCGCCATCAAGTACGACGAGTGGTACACTGAGCGGGTGCGCTTTTGGTTACTGAATAGTTGTTGAAGTCCGAGTGTTTGCGCAGCACCGCCATGAAGTGCCACGAGTAGTACACCGAGCTGTGAGCAAGCAATCAACCTGCCAATGGCTGCTGCATTGCAGCAGGTTCATTCCAGTAGGTCGTGCACTCTGGGCTGAGGTTTTGTGGCGATTTGAGGGATACCGGGCAGCATGTTTCAGGTCAAAAGGTGCCGATAGGCAGGTCTCTGATGTTACTTTCGCTTCTGCGCGCAGGCAAAGAAAGGACACGCAGATGTGGTGAAGAACGTCTGGAAATCGAATCCCTGGCCGCTCAAGGCAGCCAAGATCGCCTACAGGTGCGGCTGCGTGCTCTGGCCTAGTAATGAAGGGATCATGTGCCTGCAGCGCAGCACTGCTGGCACGCAACAGGCTGTGACAGCGATTGATCGAGCGTCAACGCATTCGTGCCCAATGGCCTGTTTTGCATGCACGCGCCGCGCTGCTGCATCCCGCAAAAAGACTGCAAGCACAGCACAATTGCCAGATCCCATACTCTGCTGTCCTCGCCAGCCTCACGGCTCCAGCTGGAGACATGTAAACCCTTCCTTCTGCGCAGCCGGGCGCGCGGCTCGCGGTGCTTCGACGTGGAGCTGTACCGGACGCACAACGCAGACCTGAAGCACATCCGCGACCCGGTGCAGCTGTGGGAGCACTATGTGACGCTGGGCCAATTCGAGGGCCGCCCCTTCCAGTTCAACTGCGAAAACAAGATCGAGTAGCGGGTTGCGCTCCGATTGGTTACCCGCGCACCCGCGGCTGCGGCGCGACCCACTGCTCTTCAAGGCTGCCCTCCATGCTGTGCCAGCCGCCAGGGCAGAGGCTGCCGCGGCGCCGCCCGCGACGCCCCTTGCCGGCAGCAGCCATTGCGGGGGCATCATGAGACGCGACCCCTGGCAGCCGGAAATTGCAACCACCCCACGCACGCAACTGGAGGTTTTGCGGCCGGGCCCGCACGGTTAGTAGGGGGCTGAAATTACTGGCGCAGGCTTGTCGGGAGTAGCGTCGAGTTTCCCCATTGAAGTCGGCAGCGTGCACACCAACTGTACCTTCCCAGATCGGCTTCTAGCTTTTCTTTGCAGCGTCTTGGGCTTACTGCCCTCGTATGAATGGCAGAACCTCTAACAAGATTTGCTGGCTTTACCGAACCTCTAGGTACGCACGGATGACTTGCAACTGAATGGGCGTCCTGCAAAACACTCTGGTCCACATGAACACCAACTCCAGAGTCCCATATGCCAACTGCCGTGCCCTCTTCCGTCCACCGAGCCATCGGTTGAGAGACCGTGTCCTAGAGCAGGTTCAGCCTTTCTGGTCCTGCGGCCGCTGCTGCGCTTCGGCAAGGTGCTTCATGATCGTCTCGTACACCAGGAAGGTCAGCGCCGCCTGCACGATGAACACACACCAGTCGTTCAATGGTGCTCGTGTCGGATGTGTCAGCAACAGCACCGCGGTGCAGCCGGTGTGCCAGCCCCGACGCGTTCCCCCCGCAAAATTCTGCAGCCAAGGCGGCAGCTGCACCCAGCCGGCCAAGTCCTGGGCACAGGACGTGCAGCACACTGTGCAGCAGCCGCTTGCACAGGCTGCGAAACCCCGTAGGATTCCCAACCCCACCTGGGGCATGGCGCGCACCACATTGGGCAGCAGCCCCTTGCCTCCTCCCGCCGCAGCCGGTTGCGTAAAACCCCAGGAATTCAAAGAATGCAAAGTCAGAAAACACAAGCCTGGAACCACACCTGGGGCGTGACACGCATCACGTTGGGCAGCAGCCCCTTGTAGAGTCCGCCGACGCCCTCCCGCCGCAGTGTGATGCGCAGCACATCCCACCCTGAGCGATATCGGATCGCGCGCCGCGCCATGCGCTGCTGCAGCCGCGAGCGCACCACCTGCCAGTGCACAAGAAGAGGTGAGAACACAGGAGGACTATTGCAGGTGTGTTGGAAGGGTTGATCGCACGATTTAATCGGGCACGGCCAGCTACGACAGCGCAACCTGTGCCAGGATGGGAAGCCTCTCGAAGGTCATTGCAGCGTGAGCAGAAGGGCCTGAGATAGCCCCGCCCCCGTCTGCGAGGGGTTGGTGATGACAGAGGCCGCGAGCTTGGACAGCGCTTTCCATGGCAGCAGCAGGTGACAGGGCCATTGCGGCACAGTCAGAGACAAAATGACAGCTTTTCTGACATTTTGATCCCACCTGCGAGGGGTAGGTGATGACGGAGGCCGCGAGCTTGGACAGCGCGCCCATGCCCACGATCTCGGCGCTGCTCGGCTGCCGCAGCGGCGGGCCGCCATGCGCTTCCGCCTTCCGCCGCCGCCGCCAGCCCCAGGGCCCCGCCGCCTCATCCGGCCGCCCATCCGACTCCCCGCTTCCGCCGCCCTGCCGCTGCCGCGCCTGCCACGCATCCCACCGCGTCCGCTGCTCCGGCGGCCCGCCGACGGTCTGCGCTAGTGCCCGCAGCTCCTCGTAGACCATGAACTGTATCGCCCCGTGTGACACCTGCATCCAGAGAGGGAGCCACATCCACAAAGATTCATACAGCGAACGATGACCTGAGTAGCTCTGATTGATGAGCGCGCCAGGCGGGCGCCATACTAACACCTGTGCTGACGGCTAAATCGAAGGTCCAGCTTCACTGGCTGCTTCCCGGACAGTCCACGTGCTCGCCCATCCGACGATGACTAGCGCTGCTGCCTGAGGTGTTTGGTGGCTGGGAATAGATTGCAGCGCACCAGCAGCAGCGAGGGGCCCAGACCGCGGTAGAAGCCCGAAAGCCCCTCCTCCCGCGCGATCTGCTTCACGGCGTCCACCATGTTCCGATATGGCGGCAGCGCCGCCCTGACGGCCTGGAGACAAGATGAACTGAATGGTGAATATTGTTTTGCTGGCTCTCTGTCGCTGTTCGTGCCGATGCCGGCGTTGCAGCAGCGGAAGTGTGGCGACAGCATGCCTTACGACGGCACAGACTGTGCAGAAACCATGCTTACTTGCGTATGACACAGGTCCAGCCGCATAAACATGAGCCGGAATGAGATACTGGCTGAAACAACCGTCATGCAGCCAGGCAGGAAGCCACTACAAGCCCCGCACCTTCTGGCCGACTGAGGCTGCCAGCGACGCCGGCCCGGCGGCTGTGGCCTTGGCAATGCGCGCCCCCCGCTGCAGCTCCATCCGCGTCTTGACGACCCAGATGGGGTTGGTCACGCAGCACACCTACACCCAAGACGCAATGCAGCAGTCGACTCACATATCAACTGACCTCCACGGCATCATGTTGCCGCTGTCCCACGTTTGCAGCCGCACCATGTGCCGAACTGGAGCAGGTTCCATAGATGAGTGCAGGAGGGCGCTGCCTTTCAGCTATCCTAAGGCTCAAAGGGCCTGAGCCAGGCGGTCTCACGCCTTCCTCAACGACCACTGTGTATCTAGGTGATTCGGCATGCCGAGATAATACTCTCTCACCAGGGCGCCGGCCTCCGCGGCAGCCGCCAGGTGCATGCCGGGACCCAGCTTGGCGGCGCTGCTGCGGCGCTGGTACCGCGCCTTTGCCCTGTTGTACGCCGCAAAGTAGATGCCCCAGGACACGCCTGCGCACGCATGCAGCTATGCCGGTCCATGAAATTCACCGCGCGACAAGGGCGCCAGAACTCTAGCCAGCGACAGGCTGACAGTTTCATCACTGCACAAACTCCACAAGCCTGAAAAGGCGCTCGAGCACTGCGGCGGGAGCTACATGTCGATGCACCAAACAAAGCTGAACCTCACATGTGACTCGGTTGGTAGCAAACAAGGCAAACAAAGCGTGCAACGAATGCGAAGTAAAACCTCACCTGATCCCACAAGCGCGGGGGTCAGCCCGGCGTAGAGCGAGCGCCAGCCCTCCTGCCGCACCATGGAGCTCATTGCGTCGCTGACGCCTCGGTACAACGGTAGTGCCCCGCGCACGCCGTCTTGCACTGCAGAAAGCCCCAGCGAGCGTACTCGTTGTGCTTATTACACATGTGATTATCACGCATGTCTTGCACAGGCGAGCAGGCACCCGCCGCATGACTATCACAACCAAAATCTGGTCGTGCGCGCGTTGATGTGCCGCTGTCAGACCCGCGTCTCCGTTGCTGCATGGCCGAGAAGTTCACCTTGCAGCCGTGTCTTTATGACGTCCAGTGGGTGCAGCGCCAGCACCGGCGCCAGGCCCGCGGCGCAGCCCGCCACCGCGGCGCGCCTGCAGCTCGACAAGAGCTTCACCTGTTCTACTTGTTCTGTTCGCAACGTGACGCTCTGTCTCACTGTATCTACAAGCAGCACCGGCGCCAGGCCCACCGCGCAGCCCGCCACCGCGGCGTGCCTGCGCGAGATTCTAGTCTGTTCTTTTGCCTGCCAGCTGGTGTGAAAATTTGTTGCGTTACATTCCAGAGAGACTTGCATCTGGCAGAAAGCGTCGCGGGTGCTGTGTGCATGCTGCCGCATGCTGAGCGGGTGAACATGCACACAGCACCCGCGACGCTTTCTGCCAGATGCAAGTCTCTCCGAAAACCGACAGCATGCTGCTGCCGCATGCTGAGCGGGCGAGCAGCATGCTGTCGGTTTTCGGCATGGTAATCATATTACAGAGAGTTCATCTGCATGCAGGCTACAATTGTTCAACGGAAAGCAGGGCTCGTGCAGTTGACCGAGCGAGAGCGACGGAGATGCTCTTTGTGCACCGCAGCGACGCTGATTGCTGCGCCAAACTCGGGCGCAATGCGCACCATTTCAGGCCAGGGCTGGTGTCCATCCCCAGAGAGGGATGACGCTTCAATCTACAGCTGCACACACGCCAGTGTATCGACGTCCGCTGGGTCGCTGTGTTGAAGCTGGCAGCGACCTGGCGATGGTAAAGTTGGCAAAGCTGCTCAACGCGCCAGAGCCCCAATTTTGCTGTATGCCGTCTACAATGAGCTCCAGGTCTAGACAATCAAGCAATATACACGATCAGGCAGCTGTGCGTGCGCAAGAAACCAATAGTCAACCCCCCCGGGGCGAATGATCCCTGTCAATCGTCAGGCATCAGTGACAAGAGTAAGAGCTTCTACCGCGATCTGCGTGCTCACACATGCCAGCGCAATGAAATGCAGCCATGCAAAGCTTATATTTGTGATTTCGGTGCGTCAGGTGTCGCGAGCCGCCGGTAAAAGGTTGGCGGCATGAAGATGTGAGAACGTTCGCCCAGCTGGAGCACGCCACCCTCAACTCGGGGCACCTCGGTGTCGTAATCGGTGAGTGGCTGTATGTCAGCATCTGATGCTTCCGATCCGCTGACGATAGCGGCATACTCTCCATGCCCGCGCCATGGCGGCGCGCTGCGGCAAGCCCACAACATGCAGCAGTGTAAACACATCAATCCGACTAAACACAAGATATTCTGAATGGTCTTGACGTTCCTTTCTTTCGGAATTTTCAAGAACAGGGACAGCAGTCCGACCTTACATACCATGTAACCTGCATCGACACAAATGCGTTCACAGAAACTCGGCATCTGAAGACACTGCATTCGCTGACCATGCGTCGTGGCACGCCGGTTTATAAGTATTCATTCTCTCGTCTCTCTTGGCGAAGCGGCACCTTCATAGCACCAGCTCGTTGACCCGCCAGCTCTCCGCAAAAATGTGTTTGCAGCCTGCGTGCTGAAAATCTACAGCGATTCCCCAGCGCCAGCCCGCGGCTGCGCTGTAAGGTTTGTGGTGATATGGGCAGTCCTGAACTTCAGCATTCGGGTCAACGCAGCTTCCTCAGCACCAGCCGCGCTTCTGAGACCTTGAAGTGCGTCGAGCCGGGCAGCTTGGCGCGCAGCACCCGCCACATGTCCGCAGTCAGTTCTGGCAGTCCCTTTTCCGGCGTCACATCCACTCTGACGAATTTCGCAGCGCCGCTCATGGACTTGAGAATGCCGGTGACGTTCTCGTAGGTCCGGCGGTTCAGGTCCGTCATCCTGTGGCAGACGAACAGCAACGACTCGATTGGCTGCAGCAAAACAGACCCTGCATGGCTGGCAGCGCCTGATAGGTCCGAACCAACGGGCGTGGCATGCCGGGATGACGCAATGGAAAAGCTCGGAGCGTCTCTTCACACACGCAAGCAAGGCTACATGACAGATAGATTGGCAGATCCAGTGGTGAGAACCTGCAGCACGCCTCTGCAGCAGCATCCCATGAAGTCAAAACCCTTCTTTCCTCACCTGTATACATAGTCAGCAATATGACGGGAGAGGCCGGCGCATTCCTGCAGGGACGTTTGTTCCAGCGCCTGGACAAACTCATCCTCGGAGAAGAGCAGGTGGCCCCAGTCTGGGATGGTACTGCGCGACAGCAGCGGCACAGCAAACGGGATCAGATGTGCTGCTGCCTCGGCACATGTACGCTGACAGACAGCGGCACAAAATGCTGCAGTTTGAAGACTGGTGCCCCCCATGTCGTTATCACCTGCCATCGTTTGTATAGTTCAAAGGAGCACAATTGCGCTCTTTAGTCATCTCATCAACCTGCAGAGCAGCCATCCTCAGGCACCATCCTTAGGAACGAGAAATAGGTGCGAAGGAGGCACACGTGTGCGGGTCAGATGCTGCTTCATCAACAGGAGAATGTAATGGAGACATGAGCTGCCTTCACAGAGTAGGGAAAGGCGAGCAGAGAAATGAAAGGCGCAAGATAGGCTGACCATGTCAGGGTGGATGTGGTGTCCGCGGCCGCTCTGCCAGCTGGGAAACCAGGATATGTAGAAGTGACCACCAGGACGCAGCACCCGCACAGCCTCTTCCAGGTACAGCTGCAAGCATACGACACAAAGTCACATGCTCTGTATGCTCCACCACAGTGGCCACAGCGGGGAACCCGCGCCGCATCTGGCAGGTACAGCTGCAATGTCGAACAGGTGCTGTGCCAGCGAACTGATTCCATCCCTAGTCACCGTCTACAAGAGGATCTTCAAGGCGCAGCGGCAGTCTGCTGGACAGGACATCCTGGCAGTGATGCATGCAGCCCTGTCAGGAATCTGGACATTTGAACTCACCTCCATATCCTGCACATGCTCCAAGATGTTCATGGAGACGACATTGTCGAATGTCCAGTCCGGAAACGGCAGCCGCTCATGGGGAGAGCCGAAAACAAAGGCCGTGCTGTTGCTGCTGCCCCCGGCCATGAAGGCTTCCGGAGTTCCGACCACATTGAAGCCGGTGATTGAACCGCCCGCAGCTACATATCGCTGCAGCTGCACCATCTGCAATCCTGCGCCCCAAAGCCGCCACAAATTGCAGTCACACTGGCAGACTCACACAAAGGTGGAGCAAACACATAAAAACGTCACAGAACATCAACTCAAGTTGAGACGCTGCATGTCCGTTCGTTGTGAACCTCTGCTGTTGTTGGTTACCTGTTGGGTCAGCACCATAGTCGAAGACATTCCCCAGCGGCAGGGGTTCGAAAAGTATTTCGTCAACGGTGCCGGCCTGATCCGTGAGGCAGTCGATGCCGCTGGCGGCAACAGGGCATATGTCCGCCCACGACATGTCATCCTCCAGAACACTCTGTGTCCCAATCACAGTATGCGCATCAGCAGAACAGTAGAGCAGAACCCTCAGCCGCCATTCATGCGTCGGGAAAGGTGAGATGCAGTCATACACACAGCATGCAACATCGAGAATGAATCTTGCAAAAGATCAAGAAATTGCCTTCATGATCATCAGGTAATTGCGGATGTTCATCCTCTGATATGCGGCGAGAAACTCAGAGGCAGGGGCGGCGGCGTCTGCGATGCTCCGCTGCACTGCTGCCACCGCTTGGAGAGTGTCTGACAAATGCAGCACACCTGCGGGGCATGCGCAGGCATTCTGCGGCGCCGTTGCTGGTGCGGCACATGCATGCAGGCATTGCGTGAGCATAGCAAACCAGATCGCCTCGATGCAGGGGAGAGTACCAGCCTGTCGACTGAGGAGACAACTGTCGAATGGCAAGCGCAAAGGCTGAGATGCACATGGCATGCAGCATTCGCAATCACCGCCTGAGCCTGCATCACTAGCGCCTGTCGAGGGGCCCTGGCCGTTCGAAACCGGAATGCCGCAGCCACTCGATGAAGATTTTGCCAGGGACGGCATGACGTAAACCGGCGCAGCTTGCGTGCCGCTGATGAGGTGTGCAGGGCCGCTGCACGGCGCCGGCGGCGGTTCTGCAGCAGAAACCGTCATCGGAGACAGGCTCCCTGGCTTGCCTTGCCGCTGTGTACATTCTTGGATGAGCCGCCCAGTACTATCGCTGACGTTCGTAAAGTCAGCAAATCCAGGTACCGCCCAAACAGGTACGCTTGTGACGCACACAACATGTGTGAGAAGCACATGGCAAAACTGAGGATCAATCTGCATGGGTCTCATGCCTTGCAGAGCGGGGCCGAGCGAGCTGGCGAGCAATGCAACACTCACCAATCGCTGAGGCAGTGACAGCCTCGCTGCTGAGCGGTCTGCTGCTGCCGCCATCGCCGGCGGCATTGACCACCGAGCTGTGAGGTCCAGTGCCCAGGACAGCAGCGCGCTCGGATTTGGTGAATGACAAACCTGCGGACATGTGGCGGACACATGTGGTGGCCATCAGGCGTGACAATTGGCCTTGCGAAGCTTTCAAGTCCCGACACAGATCCAGGTAAGGTGCTTGCTGCGCCGGCATGCATGCAACAACTGGCCAGCAACAAGATGCTTGCGAGGGAAACTAGACCTTGGAACGCCACGAACAGGATGGCAAAAGCAATGCTTGCGAGTAGAACAATCCTCGGAAGCTTGCTCATGTCGAGATGCAGGCTAGCAACCGACGGCACTGGAGCTGGTGCTTGTTTCGGTTCAGTCACAACTGCGGAGAATTCGGCGGAATGCTTGCTTGGTGAAACTTTGCGTTTCGGTTGGACCTGTTCTGAGTTCAATCGCCACGCAAGCACCTAGAACGCCTCTGCTTGGATGAACCGACCAAAACTCCCAGAATGTAGCGACTTGACCTGTGCGTCTTCCGTCCCCCCTCCACTGACAGCTGATACGTACCCACGCATCACAACAGCTTGGTAACCCACGCATCACAACAGTGCCTCGTGCTCAATCCGCCACTGACATGGTGCAGCCGCAGCCTCCGAACCCAACAAGACGTGTCTAGACTGCTGACAGCAACGCACAATGCTAGGCGAGGTCCTACCTTTGCAATACACAAGTTCGCAAATGCCCAAAACACGACGTTGATCTGCAGTGCAATATTGAGAGCCATGCCATTGCCACAGCGAGTTGCAAACCTCGCATCCACCGCCCGCCCGCAATCATCACGGCGTCTCTACCGCGCAGGGGCTGCCGTGCCATCACAGTACACTTCAAAGTCGTCCTGCACGTTGCTGCCAGCCTGCATGGCAAACAGCAAACGCCTCGCACCAGGTTCATTGTTGTGACTGGTGGGAAAAAGTGCTTCACATGCACAACAATCCAGTTCTGAACACAACATGCTAGATATTGCAGGCTTGCCGTTGGAATGCACTCTGCGGCGGTGCATCACGACATTCAACCGATGACATCAGTCCAAATGAAAGTGGGCAGGCGTCCCCAAGGCGGTTCTGTACTCACCAGGTCCTTGCTGCTGGATGACTTCAAATATCAGACACGATCACAAAATTAAGGCAGGCGGAATCAGAGGGACCTGGGCCAGCAGCATCGCAGGCGGAACGGCGTCCTCCTCGCAGTCCGACTGGATGTTTCGATTTGGAATTTCAAATGTTCCGTTTGATTGGTTGATTCCTATTTGACTCCTATCAGGCGCACCTGGGCCAGCAGCACTGCGGGAGGGACGGCGTCCTCCTCGCAGTCCGACGCCAGGCCGTCGCCGACCTCGATGCCGCGTGCCGCGGCGGCCGCCCCGTCCAGCTCCAGCAGCGGCGCGCCGCAACTGCCGCCATTCGCGGCATGCGCTGCCGGCTGCTGCGCCGCCGGCGCGCGGTTCTCGGCCTCGCCGTCAAAATCCTCCTCCTGTTAGGATTCAGCGAAATGGCAACTGGAGAGAAGAATAGTGAAACAGTCGACTTCTGCACGCAGCATGTCAGCCTGTCGTCGTGGCCAGGGGGTTGACATCAATAAGATGGTGGCAGCTCACAGGCATCTGCCTTCGCTGAGCATGCAGCGACCTAGCTGGCAGGAGGATGTTCATGGCCAATGTGCGCACAAGATAGGCAGAAAGAACAGAAAGAAGATCACCTCCTCTGCTGCCGCCGGTGTGCCAAAGGCGGCCTGCGGCGCCAGCTGCAGCGCGGGCGCCGCCACGGGCCCAGTCAGGAACTGCGTGTCCTCGTATAGGCCCAGGCCGCCGGTGGCCTCTGCTTCCGTGGCGGCTGGCGGCAGGAAGCAGGTGTCCTCCCGCACCAGCAGCCCCCCCGTCTCGTCCGCCGCAGAGCCGCCACCAAAACCGCCGCCGGCGAAAACACCACCGCCGAAGCTGTCGCCGCCACTGACGGGGCCCGACAAGAACTGGGTGTCCTCGTACATCGGCAGCGGCCCGGTCTCCTCAGCAGATGGCACGTCGCCGCCGCTGCCGCCAAAGCTGGCACTACCACTGCCGTGGAACGTCGCCCCGCCGCCGAGGCCCGGCGCCCGGCCGCCGATGCCAAAGCTGCCATACTGCTTGTCCTCCCGGATGACGATGGGCTGAGTGAAGGCGCTTGGCAGGATGGATGAGCGGCGGCTGAGGCCGCTGCCGCCGCCCAGTGGCCCGCTGCCCTGGCGGCGCGCGCCGGCGCCGCCCACGCTTGAGCGGCGCGGCAGCGGCGGGCGCGGCGCCGCAACCGCGCCGGTGACAGGCGCCGCCTCGTGCGGCAGCGCCGAGCTGAACATGCCATTGATCGCGGCCCAGGCCTCGCGGGTGCTGATGGTGACCGTCGGCTCCAGGGGTGCCGGCTGCTGGTCCAGCACCGAGCCGGAAAAGGCGCCAGCAAAGACGTCCTCAAACTCGCCACCCGGCGACGCCGCGGCGGGCGACGCTGCGGCGGCCGGTGAGAACAGGCTCCCTGCAGCCGGCGCTGTGCTTGCCGCAGGCGTGGCAGCCGCCGCCAGGGAGGCAGCCGGGCCCACGCCCGCTGCGGCGGGTGAATGCAGGGCGGGCTGCGTTGTGCGGAGGTGGAGGCCGGCGGGCCGTGGCGCCAGGCCGCCGCCACGCTTGCGCTTGGCAGGAGACGCCGCTGCTGCCGCGGGGCTGCATGCGGCGGCAGGAGGCAGATTCTCCACGTCTGCCGCCGCCGCAGGCTGCTGAGCCGCGGCCGAAGCAGCTGGCGAGGCTGCTGCAGGCTCTGTGACCAGCTGCAACGGCGCAGACGCCGCGGCTGCATGCGGTGGGCTGGGCGCCGCTGCTGGCGCCTGTGCGAGAGCGGGCTGCATTGCCCCTGTGTCCCCGGCCGTCTGTGCCACGGGGGCTGCGCCGGCCGTCGCCGCGGCTGGGCTACAAGAGGGCTCCCCGGCCTCCGGGGCAGGAGACGCCCGTGGCTGGCTGCTTGCTGGCGGCGAGGGCCGATTGGAGTCTGCAGAGTGGGCGAGCGCCTCCCGGCCCAGCTGCCGCCAGACGTTCTGCGCCTGCGGCTCAGCGGCCTGGCTGTCAGCCGCCGCCGCGGCGGCCGCTGCACACGTTGGGCTGTCGCCCTGCGGCGGCCCGGGAGCCGCCGGGTCGCTGCTGGCGGCAGCGCAGCTGCTGCTGGCGCAGCCGTCTGGCATTATCGGCGGCGCGTCCCTTGGCGCGACCGCGTCGGCGGCGACGCGCTGAATCCGCTGCATGTGCGCCGCCCTGAGCTCCTCGAAGGACATCTCCTCGCCGCCGCCGCCGTCCCCCGAGGGCTCGTTTAGAGCCTCGACGTCGTAGGCCGAGACCTGCTCCCTGCCGGCACGCTGCTTGCGGGGCGCTGCCGCGGGTTGCACGACCGCCGGCGCTGGCGGCGGCGCCTGACGCAGAGTCCGGAAATTGAGACCATGCACAGATGCACCGCGGCAGACAATGTGCCAGGTAAATGCATATGGTAAATTCATATGCAGCGAGCGCAGCGCACCGCGTGCAGGCGCAGGGGATCGTGCTCCAGCACATTCTGCAGGTTGCCGCCGCCAACGCCGCCCTCCAGGTGCCGCCGGAGCGGCATCTGCAATATCACAGGACTTGCATCAATTGTGCACACATCTCTTTTTATTGAAGTGATACATATCCACACGAGCCTCGGACCGAGATGCAGCGCTGCCCATCTGAGTGAATGACGAGCCCCTGCCGCTGCTGGTGCTGCAGCCGCCGACAAGCCAGCTGCATGTTGAGCCAAGTGGAACAACATTTCAGACGCGCTGCACTTGCGCATGCTCTCAAATAATGTTTATCTATCTCAACACTTCTTTCAGTGCACCTGAGCGGAGTCCGGCTGCAGCGCCGGTGCGTCTGCGAGCTCGTCGTCGAGCGGAATGTCCAGCGCCGGCGCCGCAGCCAACGCGACGGCTCCTCCCGCGCCCCGGCGCTGCGGCAGTTGCGTGCCTGTTTTCAGAGCAAGGTGCACACGTGTTCGATTCTCAGCTTTGCAGGGACGGATCATCATGAATCTGTTGAAGTCCCTGCATTATGTATACAAACGCGATGCACTCATCAAGCGCTGCAGTCGCGCTGCAGGCTACTTGAGTCCACCCAACATGCACAACAGCCAAAGGCACACTAAAGGCAGGCAGGTGTTCATCCCTGGAGTTCTGTCGGTCAGACGGAAGAGGCTGCTGCACCTGCCCAGGGCGCAGGCACCGCAGCGTTCTCCTTGCGCGCGGCGTCGAATGTGGGCAGCTGCTCCATGGTTGAGCGGGGCGCCTGGTATGCCGGCCCCTCGCTGCTGCCGCCTGGCAACACATTCCAGACAATCGCAAGTCAGACGCAAATCAAAAAGAAATTCTCGTGACTGCAAAATAGTCACGGCGCCATCTGCACCAGAATGCAATTATTTTGCATGGGTGCTCGGCTGGGCTGAGCTGACGTTCGCAGAAACCTTTCAGAACCTTCACAGACACCTGTGCTCGGTAGTGTGTTTGAAAGTGCAAGCGCACCAAACTCGGCATCGACGAATATCTCGAGGCCGCCACCGCCGCGGGCGTTGGGCGGCATCGCATGCTCCGCTCCGCCGGCGGCTGCAGCATGCGCACGCCGCGTGCTGGCGCTGGACAGGCCACCGCGGCTGGGGCGCGCCGCTGCACCTGCAGCAGCTTGAAGGGCAGCTGTAAGTCCAGACCCTGCATAGCCACACTCGGCTGCCTTACCTCGAAACAAAGGTGCCTCCTGTATTGTATTTAACTCAAAACTATTGAAAGCTCCTGTGCAGCAGGCAAGGCTGCGGGGTGTCTGGCATCGCTGACGCCTACTCTGCTGCAGTCGTTGGCTCTTGTGACGAAAGCCGACAGCCCATGCTGCGGATGTCCATGTCGGGAATTTGCCAGCCACTTCACACACGGTGGATCGCCAGCTTTCGAGGCAGCAGAGTCTTATGGTGGTCTAGAGACACACCCGGGCGCGCGCGGCCGCGGGCCCTGGTGGACAGCTCCCCAAATGTGGCACGGCTGCTTCCGGCTTCCGACTCATCAGCCGCCGTCGCCTCGCCGCGCGCCTTCCGCTCCGCCCGCTTGGCCTGCACAAAAGAAGTGGAGCAAGGCCATGGGAAAGCTTACATTCAAATCATCTCAAGCTATTTTGCTGATCAGTTCAAATTGGCAAAGGCGCGTCATCACCACCAGCTGCAGGTGGGGGTCGCAAACCAGGTTCTGGAGCGCAATCGGCAGTGATGCTGCGAAAGGTGGTGCAGGTGCGCCGACAGCCGCTGGTCAGCACGCACGGGTCGGTGCTGCGCTCTCAAGCCGGTCAACAACGGGGCAATGGTGGTTGCAACACACTTGTGCACCAGGACATCGTACCATGCGCTGCTGGAACTCCTCGTACTTGTGCTGCAGCTGGTCAATCGGCGCCGCAAACCTGTTGCGCACAAATCGTGAAGTGTTGGTGAAACCTCGAGACCTCCGTGAACCTAGCCGCTCAATGTTGATAGCATGAAACCCAGTGGACTGGAGGCGGCCGTTGGCACCCATAGATAACCGCTTTGACAGGCAGTGAAGCAAGGCTGGCGGCATCTGGGGCTCAGCGCAGTGGGCTCAATTCAAAGGAAACCCCGTGCAAGCCCACCTCTCGAGGCCCTGTTTGTAGGCCGCCTCCGCCCTGGAGTGCGCCCCACGGATTTCCAGGAAGCTGGCGTGCGCCACATAGAACAGCGCGTGCTCCTGCCCGATGTCCTTGTCCTGTGGATGACATTTCAACATCCGTGAGCTCTGCTTCTGGGCGGAGAGGCGACCGCACATTCAGATGCCAGAATGCGTGGCCCATACAGCAGTGGCTGTTCACCACGATGTCTGCAATAAACATTCAACGAGTGGAGACCGTGCCTGGAGGTACGTGAATACATCCTGGGGCTCCGGCAGGTGATCCGCCTGCGGGGCGACGGCAAAGATGTCAAGCAAGATATTACACAAGTGACAAAGCATATATTACATTAGTGACAAAGCAGTGGGAACTGGCACAGCAATGGAACGCGGGCAGCAAAGCCGCCATCAAGCCTGCGGCAGCTCATGATGTCCCTCTGGGCGTTGGACGATTCAGCGGTGCAGGACGCTCACATATTGGATCCAGATGCGCAGGTAGCGGTGGTCGGTGCGGTAGCGCGGGATGGCCTGCAGCTCCCGCGTGCACTGCTCCAGCAGCGGCACCAGCTGCGCCTTCGCGCCACCGCTTCTGTAGGTCTCCTGCGTCCACTTGATGTACCTGCAAGTGCATTTGCGGGAAGCGCGCTCAGTAGGACTGCACTGCAAGAGCAGCCGTGCCGCCATTACCAGAAAACCAATTCACAACATACAGGCCACCCAGCCATTGACGATGCTTCAGCAACGTTGAAGATCTGCACGTGCTATGGCTGCTGCTGCTCGAGTGCCCATGGCATGCCAGAGGAGTGAAGCGGGACGCTCTGCGTGGCGCATCCTTGCTCGTATGCAACAGACCTGATCCACAGCTCCAGCGGATCGTCTCCAGAGTAGTCCGCAAGCTCCTGCTGCAACTGCCTGCGGCAGGGGCACAACGGAGATCGAGTCACGTTTGATGAGGTCGTCCTCTCGCAAGCATCGTCTCAGCACATCATGCCAGAGCGGGAACCCACTTGCGGCGCTCCTCCGCCTCGGTCAGGGCCGCTCTAGGGACCCCCTTCTTCGGCGTCGCCAAGCTCCGAGCGCTGCGGCCGGCTTTCAGCGGCTGAAAGTTCTCCTTTGAAATCTCCCACTCCGGAGCCGCGTCATCCATGGCTGCTGCCTGCTGCAGCACTACAACATTCCCGAGGCGTTCCTACACCGCAACCGAAGTAGCTTGCGGCTGGGCGCTGCTGCTGCTGGCTGCTGTGCCGGGTGCGAAACAGTGTGAAGGTCTGTCTTCACCCGAATTGGCTTTTGGGACAGGCGAGGGGTGCAAGATATCAAAGCAGGGGTCGTCTGCTGCTCCTTCCGACCAAGCGTGATAGCCATGTGATCGGACCGGCTTCCGTTGTGGCCCGCTGTTCATAGTGCTCAGACCTGCTGCTGATGCCTTTCGCGGTTGTGGCTTGAGCGATGTTCGCTGCCAACTGCCAGACAGGCTCAGTAGGCCATCACAGCGCTAGCAGCTCCGCAGCAGTCCCGCCAGTAGCGCTGCCCAGCAGCCGGTTCGCCGGTCACGGACGCAGCCAATTTCAGCAGGCGGCAAGGTCAGAATGGCCTCCACATTCTTTCACGATCCGCCCGCCATGCAGAATATGCCTAGGGCAACTACAGTCGCTGATCGCTACTTCACCGATCTGCACTCGGCGCTCGCCTGCCGAATATGACTCACAGTGTCAGATCACTCATGCATGTTGTGCATTGTGCATGTCGCTGGCAGCACAAACCCTGCGTAAGCTCTGTGTGCCAGGCTGTGCACACAAACCGATGTGGTGGCTTATCGGAGGTTCGTGGCCAGCCGAGCCGGCCCAGAAGTCAAATCGTGACCAACGAACGCAGTTATCCCAAGTTATCCGACAGGGCAAGTGCTGATCCACAGGCACAGACACACAGCTAGGCGCGGCGAGCTCAGCATCATGTCCGCAGCGGTGACCGCACCGCCGGCCAACACGGTGAGCGATCGCCAAGCTCGGCAAACTGCTCTGATCGTCACGTCATCAGGCAGCGGGCCGTCGCAAAGGCTTACAACCGCAGTGCACCATGTCTCTGCCGCCCATGCACCAGCCGCTGCGAGATATTTTGTGCTTTCAAGATACGATCCCTCATGCAAAATCTCTGTGCAACTATACAGCCGGAGCAGGTGGCGGAGGAGCTGGCCACGGGCGTGTCCAGCACGCCGGAATGGAAGGCACTGGCAGCGCACCGTGCGGAGATTGAGAAGACGTGCGTCCCATAGCCATTTTGAAGTTTCACTTTCTGATACGCCATGTGACGTTACTGGCGCAGCACAGCACTGGGCATGCCCGAACTTCACATTGTGTTGTTAGATGGCCCCGGAGATTCTGCAGCGGGAAGCGCCCGCCTGCTCCTAACAACGGTCAGCTGGCCTTGCTGGGTGCGCGGCAGCAGATGGCGGCTGCTCCTGCGCGCGGCCTGCCCTCCTATGTAGCGGCAGCATCCCTGCAGGTCCTGCATGGAGCAGGAGGGAGGCCCTGTTGGGTGCGCTTCGGAAGGAAGGTTTCTAGATAGGCACATGGGCTTTTCTGCAGATGGTGGAGGTCCTGCGGCAAATAAACCCCAAAACATTGCGTCCTGCTGCGGCACCGGCGGGACATGCTGCACGACAAGGAGTGGTCGCACCTGCTGCACCACGAGCACGTCACCAACGTGTTGTCAATGCTCAACAGAAAATCCTCCAAAAAATTGTCCTGCTGCGGCGCAGGCACCTGCAGGACCTGCTGCAGGACCAGGAGCGGTCGGACCTGCTGCACCACGAGCACGGCAGCGATTGCTTCTCGGACCAAATATGGGAAGACATGTGCATGACATTTCCGATGCTGTGCCGCAGGCACCTGCGGGACCTGCTGCAGGACTCGGAGCGGTCGGACCTGCTGTATCACGAGCACGTCAGCGAGCATGGCACCTGCATCGCGGACTTCTCGCGGCAGCGCGTCACCAAGGAGACGCTCAAGCTGCTCGTCGACCTCGCCGAGAAGGTGGGTCTGGTCAAGTCACCAAGAAGGCAGCCCGACTCGGCCGCGCGCGGCACAGTCAGACGCTGGCTAAACAACAGCCAATCCCGGACTGCTGCTTTTGTTTTAGCGTGCAGCCGGTGTGCAGCTTGTTTGAAACCCGGTCGCAGCGCCGATCCGTAAGCCCTGGTCGCACTGCAGGGTCAGAACGCTGACGTTTCATGGGGGACGGACCTGAAGGCCGGCCAGATGACACTGATTCACCTCTGCGGACGGCTGCAGGTGGACATGAAGGGGAAAATCGACAAGATGTTCGGCGGCGTGCACATCAACACAACAGAGGACCGCCCGGTGCTGCACTGTGCGCTGCGGGCGCCCAGGGACGCGGTGAGGCTCCTCGAGGTTTGAGAGTTTCGGCATCTTGCGATCGCCGCCGCACACGGCCTGGCCTTCACACACTAGCGCCGCTTCAGACGCCAGAGGTGCCCCTACTGCGGCAGACGTCCGGGACAGGACAGCCGACGCGCATGTCCTGGAATTCCACACGTGCACAAGCAAAAGGCCATCGTTGGAGCAGGCATTCCATGCGGACGGCAACAGCATGTGGAGCTGGATTTCTAGTGAGCTGGAGATGCTGGACAGGACCAGTAACGAGGCATCTCAATCGAAAGCCACATCATCAGTTGTCCACTGCAGACGGCAAGAATGTGGTGCCGGACGTGTGGAGGTGCTGGATAAGAGCAGTTCCACAATAGCTGGGCTCATATTGCCAATATCCAATGCAGACCATCAACGCGGACGGCAAGAATGTGGTGCCGGATGTGTGGGAGGTGCTGGACAAGATCAAGGGCTTCAGCGAGAAGGTGCGCAACGGCGAGTGGAAGGGCGCGACTGGCAAGCCGATCGACAGCGTCGTCGCCATCGGCATCGGCGGCTCCTTCCTAGGCCCGCTCTTCGTGCACACCGCGCTGCGCACCGACCAGGTGGGTTTTGTTGGAGCGTCTCAAGAGTTGTAAGTCAGTCTAGTTCCACGTCACAGTGTCCGAACTTTCAAGGTGTTCGACAGCTGGTGACATGCTCTACTGTTGGTGGTCCTGTGCTCAAATCTCGGTCAGCCTGCGCCCGTGTTTGGCCCTCCCATGATGCCGCTGGAGCCGCCTCCCACCTTTCGCAGACCCACAAGCTGACCGACTCTGTGAACTCCTGCGACTTTTCACCTCTCAGAATTCGGCGAACGAGTTCACGGGCTGCACGCTGTGCTTGCCGGTCAATGTGCATCTCACAACGAAAGCAATACAACCCGGCACCAACTTGTTGTGTTTCGTTTTGCCGTAAAACTCGGCGAACGAGGTCAAGGGCCGCATGCTGCGCCTTCTGGCCAACGAGGTCAAGGGCCGCATGCTGCGCCTTCTGGCCAACGGGATCCGGTGGACATGGGCCGCGCTTTGCCGTCAGGGTCATTGACAGAAATTTGTTTTTCGTTGTCCCCAGCACTCGAACGCGTCCAAGGGGCGCACGCTGCGCTTCCTGGCCAACGTGGACCCAATCAGCACTCACCAAACAAACCCATACCTAATTTCTCTTCCCTCTGTCTCACAGCACTCGGCGAACGAGTCCAAGGGGCGCACGCTGCGCTTCCTGGCCAATGTGGACCCGGTGGACGTCGCTCGCGCGCTCAACGGGCTGGACCCCGCAACCACCATGGCCATCGTCGTCTCCAAGACCTTCACCACCGCGGAGACGATGCTCAACGCGCGCACCGTGCGGTGAGTCTGGGGTTTCACCAGTGCTGCTGTCCTTGTCCCAGCTGTGCTCGGTTCTTGATGCCTCTCGGCTGCGTCTGCCGGGACACGGGAACAGCAATTGAGCGGACTGCTGTGAGCAGGTCCGTGTGGCATGAGCTCCAATATGCCGCCATTCCTGACTGCCTCTCCATGTCACCTGCATCTCATCGTCTCCAGAACGGCTGAATGCGGAGGTGGGCGAGATGATGCCGTCAGCAAGCTGCAGGGCTTAGGTGCTGGTCCAGAATGGGCCCCTCCACCCATCGTAGCATCTTATGCTTCCGCTCCACCTTATTCTAGGACGTGGCTGAAGGCAGAGCTGGGCGAGGACGCCGTCAGCAAGCACATGGTAGCGGTGTCGACCAACCTGAAGCTAGTCAAGGAGTTCGGCATCGACCCCACTAATGCCTTCGGCTTCTGGGACTGGGTTGGCGGCCGCTACTCTGTGACCTCCGCCGTCGGCGTGCTGCCGCTGGCGCTGCAGTACGGCTTTGACACCGTCGAGCAGTTCCTCAAGGGTGCGTGTTGTTGATCTTCCTGGCTATCCTTCACCCCTCTATGCTTTTGCCCGTTCCAAGACCAAGATTGCGAGGCGCTGCCGCTGCCCTCAGCGTGCTGCCGCTGCCGTTGCAGTACGGCTTCGTCACTGTCGAGCAGTTCCTCAAGGGTGGGTGTGATGAAAAGCGTATTGCACTTTTGTTCAATTCAGCCACTCCATGACATTCGCCGTTGGCATGCCGCTGCTCGTGTTGCAGTACGGCCTTGCCACAATCGAGCAGTTTCTCAAGGGTGGTTGAAAAGGAAATTGTCTTGAATATCTGTTCGCTTCAACAACTCCTGACTTTAAACTGGTGCCGTTGCTGTGCTGCCGCTCGCGCTGCAGAATGGCTTCGAAACCTTCGAGCAGTACCTCAAGGGCGGGTTTTGGATGTTGGTATAAGCCTCCTCCGTTGATTTCTGTCTGTCCGAAAACAAGCTTACACAGCGCAGCCGCTGGCACTGCAGCACGGCTTTGACACTGTAAAGCAACTCCTCACAGGTGGGGGCCGCATGACATCGCTGCTGGACGAAGCACTTCCGGACGACGGCCTTCCAGTGCATCCTCATCGATGAAGAAAAGCAAGCATCGAAGCGACAGATTCAATTACAAACATGTGAAATATCATCTTCCTGCACAGGCGCGCACGACATTGACGAGCACTTCCGTACGGCGCCCTTCGACAAGAACCTGCCGGTGCTGATGGGGCTGCTGGGCGTGTGGAACATCAGCTTCCTGGGCTACCCCTGCCGCGCCATCCTGCCCTACGCGCAGGCCCTCTCCAAGCTGGCGCCCCACATTCAGCAGGCAAGAACCATCCAGCAGGCGCACAGAAAGAAAATGCAGAACACAGCATCGTGCATGGAGGACTTGACTCTCCTCGGTTTCGCAAGGAGTGCTGACGTATTCAACAGGCGTTGCGCAAGTTCACCGCTTTCCGGCCCTGTTGCAACTGTGGGGCTGTGGTGCAGCAAGTTGCAATGCGCACAATGTGAACCACGCTCGGGCGCAGAGACGCCTGATTTCCACTACCTGAACAACCTACGCCGCAGAATCGATCTTCTACCAGAGCCTCTTGATCCGGGCAGGTGTTGATGTAGCGCCACGGCAGGGGCGTGTCCATCGATGGCAAGACGCTGCCCTTGGAAATACGTTTCGGGAATTCTTCAATATCCAGGAAAGATCCATTGTCTGATAATTTGAACTTGATGCTCACAGGTGTCGATGGAGAGCAATGGCAAGGGCGTGTCCATCGATGGCAAGGCGCTGCCCTTTGAGGCGGGCCAGATCGACTTTGGCGAGCCCGGCACCAATGGCCAGCACTCCTTCTACCAGCTCATCCACCAGGTTTGAACCTGTCAAAACTCAACCTGTGACCCACAGCATTGGGCAGCAGCAGAAGCAGCCTAGAGGGCAGAAACAGCGCGTATCCTGCCACAATCGCTGCGGCTTGCCGCAGCGCCGCGGCAGCTTTTCTTGAGCGGCGGTCCCTTGTCGCAAGCTGGCTTGTCGCGCCTGAGGCGCACTGGAAGAAAGGGCATGCCTGCTGAACCCACGCAATCTGGCTGTTTTCGCAGGGTCGCGTCATTCCCTGCGACTTCATCGGCCTGGTGAAGAGCCAGCAGAGTGTGTACCTCAGGGTGAGAAAGTTTGCAGTCTCCGTCATTGATGACATGACTGCATTGCTCAGTATTGGCCAGCGATCACGAACGAACTCCGCTTCTGCACTGCACTGGTCCAGGTGTCTTGCATGAACGCCCGGGCCAGCTGATGCTCTTGCGGCAGGGCTCACTCGCCGTAGCTTCGCAACGCGGCTTCGCAACCCTGACCAGCTTTCATGACAAGACCATGTATGCTGACATCAAATGTATGCTGACATCAAATGTAATCATGTGTTTGGCGCAGGGGGAGGTGGTGTCCAACCACGACGAGCTGATGTCCAACTTCTTCGCGCAAGCCGATGCGCTGGCGCTGGGCAAGACGCCCGTCGAGCTGCGCTCCGAGAATGTGCGGCCCCGGCCCCCACTCTCCCGCTACTGTGCCGTTGTCAGTTCCGTGCTGCTAGCTGCCTTCCATGTTGCCCTTCAGTGGGACCGGAGGTGCTGTTTCGAGGGGCTTACTTACGCCCTGCTGAGCCGTCTTGACACACGACCGCAGCGGGTTCACAACAGAATCGTGCGGCACGCCGGCAGCGTGCCCGGCAGAGCGGGAACGCTGCGGCGGTGGCTTGAGCAGCAGCTCGCATCCTGCTTCGTTCTCACGAGACGTGTGTGTCCAGCACCTGTATGACTGGATGCCTCTGCGTCGGCAGGTGCCGGACTCGCTGATCCCGCACAAGACGTTCACGGGCAACCGGCCGTCGACGAGCGTTCTGCTGCCCGACCTCAGCGCCTACACCACTGGCCAGACTCTGGCCATCTATGAGAACGTCACCGCCGCCATGGTGCGCGCCCTTGAACCTGCAAACCTTTGCAACCCTGGGGTCCGCTCTAGTGAACAAGGCTGCTGCTCCCAACATGTACAAGTGCGCTGCAGCAGTGCAGCTGCATGACTTTTTCATGGTTACCACCGCTAACAGCGTGCTTCACAAAGCACGCCACTTCGCGCACCATCCCTGTGCCTCCCTGCCCTGGAACACTCTGCCCTGTTTGTCTCACGCCCTGTTTTATCTTGCGCCGCTGCGTCCGCTGCAGGGCTTCGTGTGGGGCATCAACAGCTTCGACCAGTGGGGCGTGGAGCTCGGCAAGGTCCTGGCCTCCAAGGTATGAGACCACGGCAATCATTCGACTGATTTGCAAGTGTCAATCCGAAATGTCTGTATGGCTTTGTGGATTTGTATGGCCTTGTGGATTTGTGTTGGCCAAAGTCCCTGAGAGCATTGCCCAGGAACGATAGTGGTGCACTTGCAGCAGCACCCCTTTCCGGCAGCGCGCCTTTCGGCAATGCCCTTTCGGCACTGCCCTTGCGGCTGCGCCTTGCAGCACGCGAACCCGCGCACTGCGGCACCCTGTGTGTGCTTCGAGTGCACCTCGTCAGCGCTGCATCGTGCTCCTGCCGCAGGTGCGGACGACCATCAACACGTGCCGCACTAAGCACCGCGGCGTCGGCCCCAGCGACGGCTTCAACTACTCCACTACCCGCCTCATGGCTAAGGTGCGCCTTTTCTCTGAGACATGTGTGAATCTCCTCAGCGCCACGGTGCTGTCCCCACGCGCCCGCCGTGGCTGTCGGTCTGCGGGCGCTGAGTGCAGACGCAAGGCTGCACTATGGAATTGTGCTCGTTGCCCTCGTCGCCGGCATGATCAGCGCACTCGGCCCTGTTGTGTCAGAGGCTTCAATGTTGATGCTCAAGGTCGATGATTTGCTTCTCCAATTGTGCAGTATCTGGAGGGCAAGGCGCAGCTGCTGTACCCTGAGCCCGCCGACGTCTTCCCGGTACCTTTACTACACCCTTAATCCTGAGCACTGCTTGCTTGCTTGCCATGCAATGTGCTCGGCCTGCCTCCATGACTCGTGTTGGCACACCTGTTGTAAACGGCACCCACCCAAGCAGGTGACCGGGGAGGTTCTTGTACAATGCGCAGTGCGACCTCATCGACGCAGACCACTGCCGGCCCCCGACCTCGTACGTCTGAGCGCCGGCATCGACGCCAAGAACCCTCCACTGGCTGATGCCGCCTCCAGGCGGAAACCGGCGTCGGCGACGACAGCTTGCCAAGAACTGGAAGTTTGCGCACTACCATGACTAGAGGTTGCCGTTCACGAGATGCGGACAGCATCGACCAGGCCCTGAGCTAGAGCGCTAGAGAGTAGGGGGCAGCAGCCCGTCAGAGTAGCAGTGCACAGGGCGCACACAGTGAGCTTGCCGCTTGGCCTTACATCGGCTCCGGAGCAATTTCATATGAGACCAGTGATCTGTGTGTGGCCAGGCGCTCTGCATTGTGACGATTGCGTTTTGTGAAGACTGCGTGTTGGACTGTTCCGTGGCTTTGCGCATTGCCAACGCCCAGCATGCACTGCGGAAGCCCATCATGCATGTGGAGTCTGCAGGAAACTGGACCTTGCATCTGTGGCGACTGCTTTATTAGCAACACGACACGAATCATTCTCGATCCAATTTTCACATGATCCCACAGCCTGCACAGATCCTGCGACCCAAACCCAGAAGTGCACGCTGGCCCATCTATAGCAGCGCGGACACCAAGCTAACAGTGGCAGCCATTCAATCGGTGCGGTCCGTCGATCGCCCCTTGCGCCGTCTGCTGCCGCTGCCGGTCTGCTGTGTGGCGTACACCACCACGATGCCCACTATCACGCACGCCACCAGGGCGCCAAACGGCACCCCGCCGATCGTGCGCACCTGCAACAAGGGGAAGCACTTTACTCAGGATGCACAGGAACGGGACAGATCGCCCATGGGTTTCGCGAATAAGATGTGCCAGAGCGTGACGTAGTAACAAGCCTTGCTCCCTTTTGCAATGCCGCAGGAGCTGCAGCCTGATCCCCTCCTCTCTGCACACTTCTGTAGGCGTGAGAAACTAGGAAAACACCACAAGATGGGCAGCAAAACATGTCACGCCTGGGTGAAGCCGTAGTAGCCCTCCCGCGTCGTCAGGATGATGTCCGTGAAGCGGTCGAAGTTGTAGTCGACCACCAGCAGCGGCAGCGATGGCGGCGCCTGTGCGGTGCAGGAGATTCGGCACTGATGCCAGGAACATGTGTGCCATCATTGAGAGGCTCGGCACAGCGACGGTCGTGTGCCCAGGCGTGACATGGCTGGTGCAGTCGCCACAACAGGCCACATCATGCGCATGAGCTGTCCCTCTGAAAAAGAAAATCTGCTCCGTTCCCCCATGCTCGGCGGCTGAGCTATCTGCAGATTGTGCGCAGGGTTATCTGTTCGCTGTAGAAGACTGACCTGGAGGCCTCAGAAGTGAGAGCGCAATTTGAGCACCCGCCGGCAGCTCCGGGTGCGCCAGCACGTGGCCATGCTCAGAAATGATTGCCGCTGCATGCGCGCCCCTCAAAACCCCACAACATTTTGGTCTTTCCTTCAAATAACCTTCAAGACACCTACCGGCAGTTCGAGGTGCGCCAGCACGTGGCCATGCTCCGAAATGAGTGCCGCTGTGTGCGCGCCGGCCGCCAGGATCGCCACCGGCGCCGCGCCCGTCCGCAGCGGCACCGCCTCCAGTGTCGGCACCACCGAGTGCCCCTCCTCGTTGCCGATCGCGTTGGTCCAGGAGGTGCCCACCGTGACCTGCGTTTTGAGTAGAAGATTGAGTTTTCCTAAGCGAAATCGAGTTGAGTGCAATGAAACTTCAGGCCTCGAGCGTCGGCACCACCAGTGCCCCTCTTCATTGCCGACCGCGTTGGTGCAGAGGTGCCCGCCGTGGGTGACCTGCCGCCAAAGGTGCAGCAGTGTACATAGGATGCTCGTCGCATGAGGTCAGGGCCAATGATGCCGGCGTCACAATGCCGAAGGGACTGACGTGCAGCTTCCAAGCTCCGGTGTCGACCGGGCGTGATCACTGCTCCCTCAAGAGGCGCCCGGCACTCCAGACTGTGGCTTCGCGTGTGGCTGCGTCTATACCAGGTCGTAACCGTCGCTCCCAAGTGTGGGGTCTCGCCTGCCATTGCAGTGCGCAGTGCGCGTCACGGACCGTCAGGGCTTAGGCTGATGATCTAGGAATCAGCGAGTCGCCACTGCAGTGCGAGGTGCGAGTTGTAGCAGGTCACCTCCACACAAGAGCCTGGGGATCAGTTTTCAGATTCTGGCGACTCGCCTGCCACTGCAGCGCGCCGTGCGCGTCGTAGGCGGTGACCTCGCCACGCGAGTTGGCAAAGATGGGCCACGAGCGCGAGCGGCGCACGTGCCCCTTCGCGCCCACCACCGGCAGCGCCGTCGGCGGCGCAACTTCCAGCGCCGCCAGCAATTCCCGACCGAAAGCACGCTCCGTGAAGTCTGTGGAATCCAAAGAACACAAACGATTGACGGTGGTCTGTGTGTCATATGGCTTTTAGTGAAAAGGTTATGCCCTCGGCGGCAGTACTTCCAGAGCCGCCAGCAGCTTCCGTCCAAACACGCGCTCCGTCAAGTCTGTGGGTGTACATCACAAAGTTTTGTTGAACCTCTTGTCGCGTTTTGCTTTGCTTTTTCAAATCACAGGCTGCGCCATTGGCAGCGCCACCCCACGCCGTGAACATCTCCCGCCCGAACGCGCGCTCCGTGAAGTCTGTGAAACAAAACATAAAGAGCTGTTAGTTTTCTCGTGATACACATGTTGTAGATACATGCTGCGGCGCCGTCGGCGGCGCGACTCCCAGCGCGGCCAGCACCTCCCGCCCAAACGCATACTCAACAAAGTCTGCAGCGCATCAGCAAAGGGACTCTACTCACGGCGGACATCCTGATAGGGCATGCTGACACCAGACAGGACAGTTCAGCCTGGTGTCTCCTCCCGCAAAGACGACGAAATGACATCTCAAATAGTGGCATTTCAGTTGCGGCATCATAGATGCACAGATTGTATCGGGCAAATTTGAAGGTGGAGCTGCCGCAGCACACGGTGCCGTGAAATAGCGGCTCAGCTGGCAAAGACGCTAATCAAACGAGGGCGTCCATCAACGGATTTGAAAATTCATGCGCACCGTGGGCGGACGCGAAGGCATTGTTGCCGCGGCACACTGTGCCGTTGAACAGCGGCTGCCGCGGCGGGAGGCCGCTGTGCACCGTCGCCCAGCACGCGGGCGCATGCCGGTGCCCTGTCGCCGACATGTCCTCCATCCGGCCGCCTGCGTGAATTGGTACAGTCATTCTGTCCGGTCCAAGCATTGATCGTTCAGGATGTGTTCCCGCCAGCCGCCTGCACGAGCATCCGGGATGATGCCTCGAAGGGTTGAGCCAGTAGGAGCGTCTGCAGCGTGCCACTGCGGCTGGGTTGCTTTCTGGCTCTACGCAGTGCATAAATCCACTTCAGTGACGCATGCTGGACGGCTCAAACTGCAGCACTTGCACAGCAGGATTGTGAAAACCCTACACGAAAGGTCCATAACATTCCCACCGTGCGACTGGATGTGGTCCATGACGCCGTCGCCGTTGATGTCGGTGTGCAGCCCCGGCGCAGGCAGGTGCAGCTTGCAGATCGTGCGCCCTGCAATATGACAGAAGGTGTTGGGAGAGGACATGACGAAACGTGACGAAACATGACAGGCGCTGCAGGCCATCATCTTCAGGTGCAGCGGAGAGGCTCAGTCCGCAGGCTGTGCATCACGGCTGTTGCAGCACAGACGCTTTCTGGCCACCGCTGAGCAGCCTCCACGCCGGGTGTGCAGCAGCGACGGTGATCGGCAACGTGCGCAAGAAGAGTTTCCAGTCAGACGGCACCAGCGATCGGGAAGGACGCCACACAAAATGAAGCACGCCGACCTGTGTACAGGTGGATGGCCTCGATGCCCTCTCGGAGGTGCGCCACAAGTACGTTGGGGTGACCAAAGTGCTCCGCCGCAGTCTGCGCCGCCCTGTGCCCTGCAGTGGGCTTGCCGCTGGCGCCGCTCACTGCGCCTTTGGCCAGCTGCGTGAAGCAGAAAATCTGGTTGGGAGGACGCCTCCCGAGGCATGGTATCCCTGAAGGAATCCAACGCAGCATCTCGAACATGGAAGCTGCGCTGCTTCATGCAACCTTATCCTAGGCCGCATTGACTCATAGCACACGTCCAGCAAAAGCGGGCAAAGCGATGCCACAGCGTGTTCGAACAGGCTGTGGCACCGGCGCCCTGCCCGCTGACTGTATGCCTTGCGGATGTAAACGGATTGTGCAACATTGGAGGGCAGGAGCTTCACCCTGCTGAGTCAGCCACCTTGCCATGCTGCCCCCGCATCTCACAAGCAAAATCTGCACGACATTGTCAGGCGCTGTAGCCACCAGGCGCACCTTGCCGATGGCGGCGGCGACCTTATTGTCGGCCACCTTGCCATGCTGCCCTCGCGTCGTTTGCGTCCGCCCCTTGTGCACCACGCCCAGCCGCTCTGTGGTTTGTCCCAAATGTCTCGTTCAGCAACCCGAAAGCTGAAGTTCTATTGCCATTGCGTTGCAGTCAGACAGTGCGCTACCCTGGAAGGGGGACACAGCTGGCATTGTCTGCATGAAGTGTTGGTTGCTGAGTTCACAAAGTTTTGAGGTAACAAAGAGAACGAACAGAATGAAAAGCGAGTCAGATCAGACCTGGGGGAGCGCCGAGGCGGTGCTTCTGCGGTCCGTGGCCGGCCTTGTGGTGGTGAAAGTGCGACAGCGCTAGCCGCGTGTCCGACCGCCGCGACCACCTGCCGAAAGAAAAGTCACTGAAGTAGAGCCGGAGCTACATCCACACTGCAATCAAAGAGCTTTTCATGTTCCGCTGCACATCTACTCACGAGCCTGTGGCCGGCAACGCCATCGTCTCTGGAGTGCGCTGAGGGCAGCATGACGTCGCAGCAGCAACAAAAATATGACACGAAACCCTAGCTATTCTGATGACCTGTGAAGCCAAGTTATGAGTGTGCCTGGAATCCAAACCTGTGCGGCATGGAGCGCAGCACGGAGGCGCGGAAGTCACGGCAGGAGGCCTGGCCATAGTGCCGCCCAGCGAGCGCCGCCGCGTCCAGCCGGTAGTTGTGCTGCGGGATGACCTGCTCCGCCAGCTCCGCCGTGTCCCGGTGGTAGTCCTTGCCCTGTACCGTCAGGTGTAAGGTATTAGGAAGGACTTAGGACGACTCTTCAGTTGTGCTGCGGGATGACCTGCTTCGCCGGTTCCGCCGTGTTGCAGTGACAGTCCTTGCCCTACAGCATGCGAGTGATAGACTTTAGGCTTCATTGTGTTGGGTATCTGCTGCGTCAGCATCGCCGTGTCGCGGTGGCAGTCCAAACCCGGTGGCATTTGCTGAAAGTGGTATGAAGCTGTGAGCTGCATTGTTCTCCCGGATGACCTGCTTCGCCAGCTCTGCGCCGCGCCGGTAGCTGCCGGCCGTCGCACACACTTGTGGCAGTTCGAGGGACCCTCAAAGATCCTGCACCCGCGCTGCAGACCGCTCCTCGTGACACCAGCGTGGACGTCAGCCGGCACTTGCCGTATTCGCCTCAGACGAGACTGGCGCCAGGTTTGCTGCCCTCCAGGCAGATATGAGAAGTGGGGCGGCTCGTGTGCGCGCCAGTTTCGCATTTGAGAGACGCAGGCACATCCAAACATCTCACATCTTGCGTACAGCGCGGGGAGCCGGCGCCGCCTTCCCGCATGTAGTACGATGCATGTCTGCTGACGTTGACGCCGCCCTTATTGCCTTCACGGTAGCTTCGAGAGTTTTCGATTTCTGAGATATGCAGATGTGTCAAAGCATCTCACCTCGTGCTTCCAGCGCAGCGAGCCGGCGCCGCCTTCCCATGCGTAGTAGGAAAAGTGTCTGCTGACGTCGATGCCACCCTTTGCATCGTCCAGCTCCTCAAAGCCCGCGAGCTTGGCGGAGCGCCTGCGCTTCGCCTCCTGCCGCTCGGCCATCAGTTCCGCATCCAGCGGGTCCGCATCGTCCAGGTCGGAACCTGAAAGCATTCACGGGAACTGTAATGGCAAGATTTATATGGCAGTAAGTTTCGGTAATGCTGCGCTTGCTTTGTGCCTCCCGCCGCTCCGCCATGAGCTCTGCGTCCAGCGGGTCCGTATCGTCCAGGTCGGACCCGGCAGGGTTTCAGGACACCTTGTAATTTCACTGTTCATGCGACCGCCAGAGCAGCTGGCGACTTTAGCATGTTGTCTGGCCGCAATCTTTGTCCTGGCAGCGAAATAATGATCTGCAGAGGCGCACCCAGGCCGGAGTGCGACGACAGGTCGCCAAGGTGTGAAGACGCGCCGACCACGATCAGGCCGCGGTCGCCCTTGTGCACCGTGTGATTGGAGATGTGGACCGCCACCTCGCTCATCGCGGCATGGTGCGGCAGCCCCTCCTGGAAAGGCGCAGGCAGATTGGATGCATTGAACGTGCAGGCTTTGAAGGCGTGAGCTTTGGGTGCGTGAGCTTGCAGACGCGGGCAAGACTTCGATGTCCGCTGCGGCCAGACAAGAGGGCAGCAGGCAGCATCTCTCGCCCAAACAACGAAATGATTCATGTAAGCAGTGCTCACCCGGATGCTGCGGTCCCACAGCAGCTTCAGGTTGTGGTCGAAGCACAGCACATGCCAGCCATGCGTCACCACCACGATGACCTGGAATGAAGCAGCGCTTGGTCTCGACGACCTGCCTTCGCATGTCCATCTTCATCTCCACATAGATTATGCACCCTGTCTGCGTTGCCACAGCCTCTCTGCAGGCGCCAATGGCTGTCACAGCGCGCCCGACAGGGCTTGCAAATCTTCTCGGAGCTCCAAAGCAGTGCGCTCCACTGCAAGGTTTTCGGTCTACCTGCTTGGGGAATGGCCGCACAAACTCCTTGGCCGGCGTATCCAGTGTGCCAACGGCGATGGCCGCCGCCTTGGCAGAGCCGCTGAACGCTGCCCCCGCCTGCGCCAGGGACACCTCCGCCAGCTCCTTGGCGGGGGCGAAGCCGTCACCGGCGCGCCCTGGCTGCCGCGGCGCGAGCACCTACGCGCGGCAATGGGGCGCGATGGTTCGTACAGCACTGAGCAAAGGTCATGCAGCACAGCTGACAGTCCCGGCTCTACTTTGAAATGTCACATGAGGCCTGGGTGAGTCGGAATGCTGTGAACACTGTGCCTCTCACCCGCAGCTTTGCTTCATGCGTCGCGATGATGATTTCCGGCTCGCCGTCGCCATTCAGGTCGCCCTGCACGCCCAACAGTTGCAGAACATGGATGCAAAGTAAGGCGCTGCGGTATGTACAGGTGCGTATCATTTCTGCGGAAGCTCTGTGAGTGCCACAGTGCTTGCATGGGCTACTGCTGCAAGTGTCTGAAGCATCAGGGCGCAGTCGCACCACGACCGGCTGCGGCAGCACGTCCGATGCTGTGAGTGACCCCGTGTCTTCCTCCAAATGATGGTACCTGCGGTTTACGAATGCTGTCACAGATGCCCTGAACATCGGGAGAGCAATGCATGCTGCTGCTCTGTTTTGGGGATCGCCCATGGATGTGCTTTGCTCCTCTTACCAGGCTTTGCGGAACACGAAGGTGCCCTCGTCCTGCAGAGTGAAGTAAACTGCAAACGCTGCGACGAGCAGGATGCCCAAGTCGCGCTTGTACATGTTCGCAGGCTTGCAGTGGGTGGTCGATCACTGCTTCACATCAGATGTGTCTGAGGTTCGCGGCGCTGTCAGCAGGTACAGCATGCATGCATGTCCCTTTGAAGCAGCATGATACAAGCTTGCATCAGACTAAGGTATTAAATTGCGGTCTGGCTTGGCCTCGCAGTGCTGCACTAGCCAACACTGGCCTGCCATTTTGGACTTGCCAAACCCTTCGGCGGAACTCCACATCCAGCCAATTTCGACATAGATACCACACGATTTCAGAGCTGCCCTTCCGCCTTCTGCGACTGCGCTCCGCAGCTTCTAAGCTGAGGGGTGCTATTGCTTTTGATCGACTGTCGCTTGACTACTGTCAGAAAGCCGCCGTGTGCAGCTGGCGACGCGCTCTTCCCAGCCGCCAATGCCTTGCACCTTGCAAGCAGGTCATTCAGCAGATGATGGAAGACGAACCCTGCGAGCTGACTCTGGATGAGCAGTGGGACTGTCATCAATGACTGCTTCGTCGTTCCAATCGTGTCCGCCGTCTAGCCTTGGTGACTATATTGAATAGAATGGGTACTGTCTGGCGCTCAAGGCTCTGGCTCAAGGCTCATGCTGACCGCTCGACGTCCTGACATCGGCTTCTCACGCTTTTGCAGAACGCACAACCACCTGTCGCAGCTCATAACCTCCAAGGCGGCCACCCCGGCAGCCTGCGGCCGGTGCTGGACACAGACGGACATGTGCCGGCAGCGTGGTCGGGGAATATCACCCTGGAGCGCATCCTCTCAATGAAGGCGGCAGAACTGACAGCGCTCCTGAAGACGTACGGCCTGGCGGCCCGAGGGAACCCAATCATGCAGCAGCGGCGGCTGCTGGAGTTCATATCAAATGGCAGCTGATGACGCCCTGGCGGCTGTGTGTCAGGTTCGGTCGACATCTGCACACACGTTGCGTCTGTACATCAGCGGTTGGAACTCCAGGTAGGTAACTCAGAATGCCTGCGGCAATTGAGTTGGAGGCGATTGAATGCTATGAAGACTGTCAAAGGGCATCACACACTAAGGCGTTCGTACGTAGCCGAGTGTACCAGCTTATCTGCGGCTCCGACTCCGCTGTCATGTATGGCCCCATGGCCCATGCGCATATGAACGGGCATGCAGGATCCGAAATGCAATGATGCTGAGCACCGGCAAAGTCGATCCGTTCGCCTTATGCAACATCTTATGCAATAGCACTGTGGATAATCTGTGCGATCCCTCTGGCGTTCTCCTATGGCATCGAACGCCGTTACCGCCCAGTGCGGTGGCGTCAGGCGGCGCTCGTGCCAGAAGTCGGAGAGATTGACTTCGCAGACATGTGAGACGCAGACGTGTGAGCTAAAACCGTCATTCGAAGCAGAACAAGACGCTCGCAGGAAGCAGCATGACTCCGCCCAGAGGGCCATCGGCCATGCTGCAGGCACAGCTTCTAAAGAGCTTCCGCAAGACATGTGAGGCCAGGTTGCCTCTGTCAACGCGAGGAAACGGTCGAAACTGTCTTTCAGTTCATTGCATGCGCATCACCATTTCGGAAACGCTGCGATACAACAGCAGGAGCCGCCTGACTTGTTCGCACTGATCTACAAATTTGAGGACTTCACATCCTGCAACTTGCAATTCGCCCGACTGAACTCGCTGCCACTGCCGAACTCACCTGCAACGGCTTCGGTCATCCAACTTTAAAGCGTGACCCAGAACGTGCGCTCGATTGAACAATGTCGGTAGCAGCAGGCCGCCGGAGGTCGATGGCCCATAGGCCAGGAAGCCAGCCGACCAGCAGACAGAGCTCCCTGGAGGAGCCGCTGTTTGCGCCCGGCGCCCAAGAGGCGGAGGAGGGCGGCCAGCCGGGCGTGTACGCGGACGGCCGCTTCGTGACCATGCAGCACTACTCCCAGCGCGCGCAGTGGCTGCGGGCAGGTTAGTCACGGCCGCACACCAGCTTGGACCCCACCAAAATACCAAAAGATGCTAGCATCGTGCCACTGTGATGTCACGGTTAGCTGCACATCATCAGCAGGATGCTGTGCCTTCTGCAGTCTGTAAATGCGGGCATCTGCTCACCACTCTGCAGCATCAGTGCATGCCGTGCGCGCAGGCGTGCTGGGCGCCAATGACGGCCTGGTGTCGGTGGCGTCGCTGATGATGGGCGTCGGCGGCGGCTCCGAGGACGCCAAAACCCTGGTGCTGTCTGGCGTCGCGGGCCTCGTCGGCGGCGCGCTCTCCATGGCAGGTGCGCTGGCGATGGTGGTTTCATGACTATGCCAATTTCATGTTACACCTTGCACACGCCGGCGAGGGGCCTGTCCTGCCTCACATGCTGCCACTGCATGTGTGTCTTGCCACATGTGTCGCCAGGATGGCTCTGGTGATGGCCGCCTCGTCTCAGCTGGGCGGCACTCATTGTACACGAGCTGCCATGCCTGTGCCCCTTCGAAACGCGACTTCCCAGCGCCGTTCCGAGCTGGGCGCTGACGCCAAGTCTGTGTGGCGTGCCCCGCAGCGGGCGAGTACATCTCGGTGTACAGCCAGAAGGACTCTCAGGAGGCGGACATGGCGAAGGAACGCCAGGCACAGGAGCACGTGAGTCGCAGCATCGTTTGCCTTACTTTCCCTTTGAAACAATGCGCCGCACATGGAAGTCGGAATCAGCGTGACGGCAGCACATGAGACGCCGCAGCCGACAGCGGGCACATTGCCTCTGGAGCGGAGGCGCCGCAGATGAGGCCTTGAGGACACTCAGTTCGTAATAACTGATCTGCGCATCAGGTTGTGATTGGTAAACGTGTGTCACGTGGCAAGTTGGCAGACACTGATATCCTCGACCATGTGAAGTATACTGTGTGCCGCCTCCTTGCTGGCGCGATTGCCCCAGGCGCGGCAGCATGACAAGGAGCTCTTGAACAAAGTCTACAAAGTGCAACTCAGATTTCGATCCGCTGTGTAGATGTATGGGGCCGTTCCATGGTGCAGGGCTGTTCCAGCAGGGGGCCCCAGATGCGGCAGTATGAGCTGGAGGAGCTGGCGAAGATCTACAAATCGCAACCAGTTTCTGTGGCACCATGTGACTCATTGTTAGGACGTCCAAAACCCTGCATCACGTGGCTGTTTCCATGATGCAGGGCTCCCATATGCGGCAGTTCCAGCTGGAGGAGCTGGCGAAGATTTACAGACCGCAACAAGAGTTTCGGAAACAAGCATCATATCGGGGTTTGCATTTCCGATGCAGGGCCCCCAGATGCGGCAGTATGAACTGGAGGAGCTGGCGAAAATCTACGAGGAGCGTGGCCTGCCCAAGGAGCTGGCGCACAACGTTGCGGTGCACCTCACCAAAAACGACGGTACGCACACTTTGCTTCCCTCTGCAGAACTGCACTAGGGCCGGCAGCAAAGCAGTGGCGTGATGATACCCATGAAAGCAGCAGCGCAGCGGGGTCTGCAGCGATGTATTGGTGTTCTGCAGTGATGTGTTGAATATCTGAGCGCTGTCAGTGCCGTCGGCGCTCCATGCACTGCGCAGGTCGCCACTCATCAGGCGGACGGATTCAAAAACTGTCTTTCAATCTTTGACATGGCAATTCTCTTTGTGTGCAGTGCTCACGGCGCATGCTCGCGACGAGCTGGGCATCGACCCCGACGACCTGGCGAAACCCCTGCAGGTGCGGACGCTTGTGACCGCCATCTTGTAAAAGCCATGAACACGCCATGCTTGCATTGCCTCCAGGAGGGATTCTAGGCCCCCGGAGTGCAGAGAATACAGAACGCGGCGGGCCAGGCCTCGTGCTTGCATTGTCGTGAATGTGTTCCTTGGTGCTGGCAACGTTCTCTGCCAGCTGGTGATGCCACTGCCGGCTGCAAACAGGCGTCGGTGGCGTCGGCAATCTCGTTCTCAATAGGCGCCGGCATCCCGCTGCTCAGTGCCGCCTTCATCAAGAACCACATCACACGGTGCTCCTTTCTCCTATAGAAACGCTCCTTCTCCCAACCGAGCGGCTACACAAGCGACAACAAGAGCTCGGTGCTCTCAGCCTCCTGCATCTTGGTCATGCCATGTGCATACATCCGGGAATGCTTTGGCAGGATGTGCTATTGTGCCAACCTTCGGAACACGCTCAATGCGGCAATGTGGTGAACGCGACAGTGCAGTCGAGCATGTGCTCTTCCTCTGCGCACAACACCCTTCGAGCATTGAGAACTCGCAGCCCTCGCTCCATCCGGCTTAAACTCAGATGCCGCTACTCTACGTACACCAGGAGCAGCATCGATTGCATCTGCTGCATTGCCCCGAAAATAAAGCAGAACGGTCCATCCGCCGCTGATGCCTCGGCATCTTGTGATGTGGGTGTTCCAGTAAACCCGCTTCCATGCGTCCCGCAGGCTCGCGGTCGTGCTCGGGGCGTCGACGGTGGCGCTGGCGGTTTTTGGCGCGGTGGGTGCAGCGCTGGGAGGCGCATCAACAATTCGAGGCTCCATCCGCGTGGTCATCGGCGGCGTGCTGGCCATGCTGGTAAGTGACCACTGTAGACAACACATTGCTGATGGTGCACTACCATGGTGTTGAGTGCTGGTGGTTCGTGGGGGGTCAGTGAGTGGCGGTCCTCCAGCTTGCCGCTGGCACAAACACGCAGCCCCCAGCAGCGGCTGCTTGGTCTCGAATGGAGCGGCTTTGCAGAAAGGCTGTGCAAGATCAGGCATTCTTGGGCAGTCGATTCCGGGTTTGGGCACCGTCTGAACAGCTTTCATTGACGTGTGCGGCAGGTGACATACGGCGTGGGACGGCTGTTCGGCGTTTGAGGTTGTGGGAAGCAGAGCAAGCCTCCGCAATTCCGCGCACGTTGAGCATACCCAAGCGGTGGAGGGCGGTTGAGTCCTTGCAGGAGGACCCAAACTTTGCGCCGCCGGAATTTCAATACAGCGGAAAGTTCATTGCCATTCACTTAGTTACCACATGTGCGGGCGAGCAGCAGCGCAGCCCATGTACGATCTGGCACCTGCGATTGGTACCTAGCTGACTGCGCAATAGGCGCCGTGGCAGAATTGCGGCTGGCGTGCAGCAGGCTCCGAAGATATCGTTACAAGCCCGATATTGAGAGAGTCTTTCCTGCTGAGGGTTGAGAGTGTGCCGCCGCAGTCAAGGTAGAGAGTGTACAGAGTTCGATACGTATTCAAAGGTAACACAGGTATCAGTAAGTGCTTCTGATGCAGGCACAGGTTGTGAGGTCTGCTCACATTGGTTCGGATGAGCTGTGCTGAGGTGTTGCCGCAATGTGCAACATCGTCTCATACTAAGCGGGGTAACAGCAATGAAGGGCTCACTCGTTGTCAGCACGGCTTGTCACACCAGATGACTACAGCTGACACACAGCTGCTCCCGTTCAACTTCTGGTGCACATGCAGGCATGCAATATCACATGATGAGCCGGAACATGAGGTTTTGAAGTGAGTATACATGTGAGTTTGCAGCGGAGCTACGGTGGCACTCTTCAGTCCGGCACATGTGTTTGGTTGGGCTTCGAGATGGAACTTGTCAGCAACTAGGTACCACATACAGAACGCGACGATCTCAGGCGACGAGCACGTGGTTCCGCCATCGAAAGTCCAGCTGCCAGCTCCGGGCGGCGGCGGCGGCTCGGCCGAGTGCCGCTGCCAGGCGCGGTGAAACCGCCACCTTTGCCGCCAGGTCCAATCCCCAGGGCGCCGCACCCCGCGGCTGCGGCAGGGGCGCCGACACGCAGCGGTGCGCCACGGTGGGCGGCGCACCGCCGCAGCATGCAGACGCCCCTCCCGCGGCCGCGTTTCACTTCTTCTTGGCGGCCGCCTTGGTCACCTTGCCGGTGGCATCCTTCTTCTCCACCTGCAGCGAAGTAGTGACACACACATCAGGAGATATTCTTACGACAGACGGCACAGTACCATGATATGCCAGGGGCAAAAAGAGAAGGACAGTGCATCAAGGAGGGCAGAACCAGTCCTGCAGGCAGCTGGATGCGTGCTGCCAGCTCTAATGACCAGGGCATACAGGAATCGAGGGCAATATGACGCACCGCCTTGATGACCCCGACGGCAACGGTCTGGCGCATGTCACGCACGGCAAAGCGGCCCAGCGGCGGGTACTGCGTAAACGGCTCCACACACATGGGCTTGGTCGGCACCATCTTCACGTACGCGGCGTCGCCTGCAGTGGGAAAGTGAATGTGATGTCAGCACAGGCTTGTCGAATTTCTGTTATATCGGAGTAACATCAGCGAGCAGGTGAGTACCGGCGGCATCAGCTAGTGAGGTACGGCGCCAGACCCTGGTTGGCCAGCAGCGTGCAAGTCACGGCGATGCGCCTTATTCCTGTGCTGAAACGACAGGGTGTGAAAGAGACACTGCCGGGAATGAGGTGCAGCCCAGTGCAAAGCACCGCACCGTTCTTGATGAACTTGGGCATGGCCTCCAGCTCCTTGCCGGAGCGGCGGTCGATCTTGGTGGTGATCTCCGCAAACTTGACGGCGATGTGGGCGGTGTGGCAGTCCAGCACCGGCGCGTAGCCGTTGCCGATCTGGCCCGGGTGGTTCATGATGATGACCTGCGAGCGCGAGGAGCGACATGTATCAAGCTCCTGGAACTGTGTGCACGGCGAGAGACAGAGTGCTATCATCGAAGGTGCAGCTGAACAGCCAGGTTACTTATTTGCGGAATAAACAGCACAGCTCTGGAAGCGCAACAGCAAGCCTGAGGCGCCAACTCTGAATCCCCACCTGGGCGACGAACTCGGAGGCCTCCTTTGCAGGGTCGTTCTTGGAGTCGGAGGCCACAAAGCCGCGCTTCAGCTCCTTGACCGACACGTTCTTGACATTGAAGCCGACGTTGTCGCCCGGACCCGCCTCCGGCAGCGACTCGTGGTGCATCTCGACAGACTTGACCTCAGTGGTCAGGCCGCCTGTGCGGCAATGCACAATTTGCTCAGCGCAAGCCGGTCTCCTGCTGTGTTATGCTGCTTTCTGCCAGGTTGCGTAAACTACATGGACCATTGGTCGTCAACAGCGCATCGCAGCAGCTCGACGGCCAATGATATGCATGCCGGCGGCGCTGTGTCAGAATGCAAGGACTTTTAGCACAGAAGGACACTGCAGAGGAGGTGAGAAGAGTAAGTTACTTGGTGCGAAGACCACTACCTGCAGTGAAGCGACTTCAGCAAATTAGCAGCTGTGAATCAGCGTGTTATCATTAGGTCCGGGGCACACGTGAACGTACGCAATGCGCGTATTGTTCAGTCAATGGGTGACACAAAGCAGCAACCTCACTTTGAACCTGTGCTCACCATGCCGGGCTTGATGATGCCGGTCTCGACACGGCCGACCGGCACTGTGCCAATGCCGCCGATCTTGTACACGTCCTGTTGAATGACCAGAGAAACGTCAGCACGCTTTCGCCAATTGCAGACATCGAAACAGAATGCACAGCATACCTCCAGGGCATCAGCACAGATGTCAATCTGACGCAAAGGAAAAAGGCAAGCACCTGCAGCGGCAGGCGCAGCGGCTTGTCGGAGGGGCGCTTGGGCGGATCGATGTTGTCGAGCGCCTCCAGCAGCGTGAAGCCCTTGTACCAGCCCATGTTGTCCGACTTCTCGATCATGTTGTCGCCCTGGAAGCCCGAGATGGGCACGAAGTTGACCTGCGGGGCGGTGCAGTGGGTTGTTGACGAGTGTCAGCACAAGTAGCGGTTTCCGGGCATGGCGATGGCAGACAGTTCCTCAGGCGTGCAAAACCAAGCACATAACAGCAGCGGAGAGAACCTAATTGCAGCTGTGCCCTTGACCACTGTAGGAGAAAGCAATCCCAAAGAGCAGCGTACCTTCGCGGGGTTGTAGCCGACCTTCTTGATGTAGGAGGACACCTCCTTGACGATCTCGTCGTAGCGCTTCTGGCTGTACTTGGGCTCTGTGGCGTCCATCTTGTTAAGCGCGACGATCATCTGCTTCACGCCGAGCGTGTAGGCCAGCAGCGCGTGCTCGCGCGTCTGGCCGTCCTTGGAGATACCCGCCTCGAAACCACCTGTTTATGAGCGGTGGCAACTGATTTCACGTCAAGTGAGTTCTGGGCAGAGCTGCGCATGCAGCGCGTCAGTCAGTGCATGCAATGCGCATGCCGCCATCTCCAGGCAAGTGAGGCTTACTAGCAAGAGAGTAGTGCTCACGCCGATAGAACGAGTGAGAAGTGCGAGCGGGAGCCCAGGAGAGGAACAGAGACACACCGGGGGTGGAGTCGATGACCAGCACGGCGCAGTCGGCCTGCGAGGTGCCCGTGATCATGTTCTTGATGAAATCACGGTGACCGGGCGCGTCGATGACGGTGCAGTAGTACCTGGGCGTCTCGAACTTCCACAGCGCAATGTCGATGGTGATGCCGCGCTCGCGCTCCGCCTTCAGCTTGTCAAGCACCTGCGGTTTGTAGATATAGAGAGGGCTGACGTAAGGCGTGAAAATGAGGCGGAGATGCTTCCAGATAGACCGGATGGAAGCAGCTGAATGCAAGAAATTGAGAGGCAGGACAGGAGCTGCATGGCCGGTGCAGAGCAGCTGGGTTTACGGTTGTTATAGCAGCGGCGTCAGACGCTTCCCGTCATGGGTTTGCGGTGATTGGAGGCAAACCCCCAACTCACCCAAGCGTACTTGAAGGACCGCTTGTTCATCTCGGCGGCCTCCTTCTCGAACTTCTCGATGACACGCTTGTCGATGCCACCCTGCAGGAACAGCGCAGATGGCTATGTCAGCGAGTTATTCTTCAGCCAGTCGCAGCGGCGCGGCAACCGGCTACTGGCATGGACTCCTATCGGGCACAGTGGGCATTTCAGCAGATCGTGCAGGAAATTGGGTCATCGGCCACATGAGCATAATCACGAGCGCCATGAAAGCCATGGCGAGGACAACAGTGGCATGCGGCAGGCATGCACGGCGCCAACAGTGACGCATGCATTGTAGAAGCGCACCAGCTTGTAGATGAGGTGACCGGTCGTGGTCGACTTGCCGGAGTCGACGTGACCGATGACCACGATGTTCATGTGCGTCTGGACAGGAACAGAACGAAGGATCAAGAACAGTCACATCGAACCAGGAGAGTCACAATCAGCCACACCAGCTCAGAAAGATGCTAGTGTGTTGTTGATTCAACTATCATGATGCAGCTGCATGCTTGCGCTGATGGGTGTCTGACGGGAGCAACTTCCCAGCGTCAAGGATGGCACAACAGGGCCAGCCGGCACGCATGTTGCCTCACCTTCTCCTTGCCCATGGTGGCTGGCTTTCAAGGGTCCTGGCGACTGGGCCTGCAGCACACATGACACAACCGCAATGAGAGGGTGAAACGCGGCGACACAGCACGAGCGAACCAAGCACGAGCGACGGCGCTGTCAAGGCGATGTGCCTGCGGCACAGCCAAGGCGTGGGAAGGCGCACCCACCCGTAGATAAGGTTTAGAGTGCTGCTCGATGCGGTCACTAGAGAAGTTTGCACCTTGCGCTCTGGTGCACCCGCCGGCCGAAGCTCGCTGGAATACGCGGGAATCAATGAAAACACAGATTGGCGGGAGGCCGCGCAAAGCCGGCCTTGGCCAATCCAGCTCCGTCACAGTGTTTGCCCATTTGCAGCTAGCCATTTCCCTTCACGCTTCCATACAGACACAACCATGGCTGGCCTCATGCTGTCGCCGACACTGTCCTCGTGCAGCCGCTGCAGCTTCGCAGCCGGCCGGCCCCTCAGCCTGCAGCATGGGCATCCAGTCCTGGCAGCCCGCAGCCGCACGCCCCTGTGCGTGGAGGCCAAGCGGTCAAAGGCGGCAGACTTCCGGAGCCTGTCTCAGGGGGACATCAAGGCCGAGGTGGAGAAGGCGAAGCGGGAGCTTTTCGACCTGCGCGTCAAGCAGAAAACGCGGCAGGTGGGACGCCGCACAGGCCTGCAAATCTGTGGGAGCTGCTGACATGTGGGATCGAAAAGACCTTCTGCCGACTATCGTTCACTTCTGCATCTGCAGGAATTTAAGACCAGCGACTTCCCAGCCATCAAGCTCAAGGTGCTTGCATGCCGCGGCGGTGGCTCTGCAGTCTAACGCGGCGGTGCTTCCTCCTGCAGCGATGGCACTGCCCCAAGAGACACAGCCGCCAACATCGGTGCAACTTTTGTCAATCGCAGATCTCGCAGCTGCTGACGGTGTCGCGCGAGATGGAGATCGCAGACGGCCTGACCGACCGGCGGGAGTGGCGGCGGAAGCAGTGCGTCCCTGCTCAGCTTTTGCATTGCTGTTCTCGCTACCGCTCTGGACTCCCTGCGTGCGTGTGAGGACTACGCCTGCCGCCATTGCCATCGTGTAGGTACCTTGTAGGCCCCCATACCTGCATGCTGACGGCGTGTTTATGGTGTCTGCAGGAAGCAGGACAACATCCTGGCAGGCTTCCCGCAGTTCTGAGCATCTCGTCTGGCGATGGGCTGGCTGAGAGTCTAAAATTTGGCAGTCTTCGCTGTTCTGTTGTCGCAATATCTGCAACTCGGTCTGCAATCCCGTTGTCAATGTCACAAGAAGTGGACGTGCCACTGCGGTATTTTCGAATGATCAAGTCTCCTGAAACTTTGCCGCCGGCATTCATGCATGCCGTGGTTCGCCGCACATGCTACGCATGCTCGTGGTGCGGTCGTTAGCACTGTGCTCCAAAAGTGTGGTTGCTTCTCGTGCACAGAGCCGATGCGTCCCCGGAGGTGGTGATGTTTGTCATATTTTCCACTAGCATGAAGTCGAAGTGCTTGGCATCAACTTCTTGCTCGGCCGTCTTGCACGACTCTGAAAGGGAATAAGATTGTCCAACAACGCTACACAGCTTAACTGCGTCGTGCCGTCACCATTCTCGCATGCCCCACATGGTGCCATCAGATCCTGCAAAGCAAGTAAAACTCCAGAATCAGCACAAGCAGTTGGCAGTTGTACAACGAGTTCAATTAGTGATCACTCATAGCTTGCGCACATACAGACTGCAGCTGACAGCAAGGGGATGCAACTACTCACAGCAGCTTCTCGATGGCGATCTTCAGCGTCTGAATCTGCGTCTTCAGCTGGCTGCCCTCGTTGGTCGTCACGGAGGCAGCGATGACCTGCGAACAATTTTTCGTTGCCATGAGAATACTCTCTGGCCAGGTCAAGGGATGCTGGGGAAAATAGTTTCCGGCAGCGCACTTGTGTTGGCAAGATTGAGGTGTATCATACTGAGCCTGAAGCGGGGGCACGATGCATGACCACGCACCGGCCGGGAGACGCCGCAGGCGCGGCCCAGGGCGGCCTTGGAGGGCACGAAGACGTAAGGCACGTTCTGCAGGTGGCATAAAAGCTGCCGTCAGAGCCTGCCAACCAAGGCTGACATGCTGTCTTGTCCGGGGGCAACCACCTTGGTCGGCTTCGCCCCCATGCTTGAATTGTGGGCTCATGAGCCCCGTGACATCGACATGCACATGCGTTCCACAACGAGCCTCACCTTGTCCTCCGCCAGCAGGGGGAGGTGGAGCAGGATCTCGATGGGCTCTGTGTCACCCGCCATGACTGTGAAGGGGTAAGATGAACACACATGAGTTTGATGTTCTGCCAGACACTACGTGTCAGAGTGCAGATTCGTCAGGTGTAGGAAGACAGAGACGCAGGAACGCAGAGGGCAGCAGCGCACCGACGAACTCCGAGATGCCTCTGCGGCAGGGTGCAAGGACGGCAGCAGTTAGTACAGCATCTGAAGGTGTGTGCTGGACTGAAATCATATTCACATGCACACCCGCAGTCGCGTCTACACGCACTCAAGTAACACGCATGCGCACCTGTTCAGCGTCTTCGTGGCTGCAACACAGAGAAGCGGATATAGCCGTCAGCCGCCGCAAAACATGATTCGCAGAGTCGAGCAAATTGGTGACGGTCACCAGCAGTTCATCAGCAGCAGTCATGTGCTATGTTCCAGCTGTGTCTCACCTTCGTTGGCGCCCTTCTTCAGCTGCTTGTAGTTGGCAGCCTGCTGCACGATGTCGAGGATGGTGTTCGACAGCTGCATGCACATACGCGTGAGCTCAGAACGAGAGCCTGCAACGCGAAACACATTTTCGAGTGTTGCATATACAGCTGTTTGCTTACCTCGGCGTCCGCCAAGGGGTAGGCTTTTGGGTTGACAGCCTCGCTCATGGTGACGGATTCACAGCCTCACCCGAGACGGATCCCTGGCTGATCACTATCCAGGCGCGTAAGCAGCTGAGAGTGTTGAGAGGTTGCAAAAAGCTCGAGTGTGAATCCCGCTCACAGGCTGCGCCGAGCTGGGCTGGCCCGCAAGGGAATCAATATCAAGCGCCCCATCGTAGTGTCCCACTTCTGCAGCATTGCCGCTCGTCGCAGCAGCACAACAAGTTCGCCCTCTCAAAATACAATCTGATCATTTCTGAAGCTAGTCGAAACGTTAGAACTTACAATGATGCAGAACGTCATGTCAAGCAGAGGACTCCGTGCTCCGGCCTGCACCATCAATGGACCAGCTCCGAGCACGTTGCGGACGCATTTCCACCCTGCAGTCTACCAAACAGTCTCACGGGTCGGGCCAAGACCCCTGGTAGAGTGTGCACGTCAACGGCAGTGGAGATGCAGCATGGTTGCCTGAAAGAAGCCTGAACGAAGCTGGTGACCATGTGCAAGCTGCTGTGCTCCTGCAGGGCCAGGCCGTCGTTTCCTGCGCCGAACCGTCAAACAGCCGTACTGAGGTGAACTGTCAATCATTGCCAGGCGCACTCGATGTAAGATTGCACACTCGGATCATCATGCCGATCTGACGGCAGCTTGCATGCAAATACAGGTGGACATCAAGGAATCTCAGGATGCAACGGGCGGCAAAGACATCTCGGATATCTCACAAGCAGGAGCCACGGTGAGTCTGCCTCTCCGATGTGAGGTCACAGCTGGGTTCGACTGCACCTGGCTGCATTTTACACGCGGCGGCAGCCTTGCAGTGATCAGTGCACAGCTGCTCCACGTTGCGAGCTGAGACACAAACATGCTTGAGTGCGTTGCACAAAACTGTGACTGAAACGTGTGTTCTGGATCAGTTCTGGAACAGCCTGACGGTGCAACCTTCCTCCGTTCAAGCTTTCAAGCTTACGCCAATTTGTCCTCCTCCACACTTCTTGCAGGCAATGGTCGACAACGCGGAAGTAGACAAGGATGCATACAGGGTCGCGGAATGGTGGAAGCCGGCTTTCACGCGGCGCAGGGAGATCGCGATGGGACGCATCGCCAGTGCGTCACATACAGATACTGTGTTGATGTTTGTTCGCTGCTTGCACTCAACCATGACCAAAAAGCCTCATTGTGTCCGAAGGCGCCAGCTAAGGAAGGCATCAGCCAACAACACTACATTGTGATTGCAGTGGTCGGGTTCTTTTCCCTGCAAGTCGGCGAGGTGAGCGGTTGCTCGATGTTCTGCTCCACTTGAACAGTGCTGCGACGCCAGCACGCCAGTCATTCTTTGGATACCAATGCAGGTGAAAGCACGCAGCTCACGACGAATGTGTTCTTTCATTCAGATCCTCACAGGCGAGGGGCTCTTTGGCCAGATCAACGCGTGGACGGGTGTCCCGAAGCCCGTGGTGGCAATCTTCCTGCTGGGGACGATCGTCAACAATGCCATCGCAGCGGCGCACCCCTCATCGCCAACGTTTTCGAAGGAGAACCAGAACGATGTGGCCAAGCGCAACAAGGTGCCGACAAGCTGCAGTGCATGCTACTGTGTCGTCCTTGAAACGTGTGTTTCGTGGACGACACGGCTATGCTCATTAGGTTACCAGTATGCAAGACACTGATGCTGAGCATCAAGCTCGTGCCTCCTCTGCAGCTGGGCGCGCAGCAGTTCTTCTCGAAGCCGGGCTTCACAAAGCGCAATGAGCTGAATGTCGGGGTGAACTCTTTTCCCATTCATGCAGTCCTTTGCCTGCTATGAAGCAATGTATGTAAAGGGAAGATTGTGCGGAATTGAGGACATGCAAATATGTCCCTCTGTTGTGCAGAGGATCGCCATGCTCGGCTTTGGCGCCGCGACGATAGGAGAATTGTTTTCTGGCAAAGGCCCTGCAGGTGAAGTTTCGACTGCCATCCAGCTGCAGCACTCGAACACACTAAAACCGATGTGGACCAGCCGGGCTGCCACATACCTACTGCTGATGCGGCTGCTGTGCAACCTGAAACTTTATTGCACTCCACTATAAAATGCACAGGCCAGCTGGGCTTCCACATGGACTCGCCGCTGGTGCGCGGCGCGGGCGGTGTGCTGCTTGTCGCATGGATCGCCTTCTGGCTGGTGGTCGCCAAGCGGCTGGGCACAGAGGGGCAGCTCAAGGGTGACACCGAGATCTACTGAGTATACGGAATTGACTGGGACTGAGTTTCAACCGAGACGCGGCCATTCGGACGCAGTCAGCTGCCGGCGCTAGGCAGGCGGTAGCCAGACACACAACCAATTGTTGATGTTACATTGGCATCGACGGACTGCTGGCTGTGCTTGGTCAGGAGGTGCAGGTTCAGGTGTTGAGGAAGATGGTGCTGTGACTGCAACAACAATGGCCGTTGCGTTGTATGGTCCATGGTTGAAAGATTCTCCGATGGTGTACCTCTCCGATGGTGTATACCGTCTGGCATCGTGTTGAAGTTCGAGAGCGACCGGACATTTCTGCACAACCTTCTTTGAGCTCTGACTGCTCTCCATCCATGAAATGTCATTACTCGTTATGCTCGATTCGAATGGGCACTCACATACCCTTGAAATTGCGCTCTGCATGTCTAGTTCCCAATTCAATTTGCCAAATGGAATGGAACCCCTGTTTCCTGCTTGGTCTGCCTACCCCTCAGAAATTGCGTCTGGATCGCAGCGCTGGATTTGCTGAACCAGTTGCATCACTCCGGTTAATGTTCTCCGCTCCCATGAAGGGTCAGTCCTCCGCTGCCAGCAGCCGCTTGAATGCCTCATACGCGTAGTAGCTGAGCGCGGCATTCGGCAACACCTGTACCAGGCAAGACGGTGCGAATAAGAAGAATTTGTGATCCTGAGCAGCCGGCATGTGCGCTGCAGACCCTTGCAGCATTGCTAGGGTGCGTGTACACCGTGCGCAGAGTCACATAGACTGTCAAGCTTCGCCAACAATCTGACCCTGGCAGGGGGCCGGCGGCACAGCTGGTCGAACCTGCATGATGTTCGGCAGGATGCCGGTGTAAAAGTTCTTCACGCCCCCCGCCTTGTACACCGCCGCGGTGGCGTCAGCAAAGCGGAACCCCGAGCGCGCCAGGCCGTGCATCGGGCCGGGCATCTCCGCCAGCCGCAGCGCGTGCTTGGCGCTCAGCGCTGTGGCCGCATGCCCTGCAGACATTCCAGCGAAGACATTCCAGCGAAGATGGCTTTGGACAACTACGAGATATCATACCACGCAAGGACTTGTTGTTGTCTTGTCGTCCACCAGAGTGCCGTCTCGTCTTCTGTGAGGCAAGCCAGCTGCATCAAGGACAGGTCATGCATGCAGGATATGGCGCCACGTCACCAGACACACAAGCAAGATGGCACACAGCCAGGGCCGTGCACCTGCATGGGAGTGCATCTGCATGTGGCGCTGCACGATCTGCAGCGGGTACACCGCGGTCTCCGCCGCCACGCCCGCAAGGCCGCCGTACAGCAGCGTGAAGCCGGTGCCCAGGTTGCGCTGCGGGCTGCCCCGCTGTTTCGACAGCATCGCCAGGTGCCGCTCCTGGAGTTGGAAGGGTGGCATGTGAAAAGACCATAAGTGTCAAGAATGAGCGCAGCAGTGTGAGGCCGGTGCCCAGGTTGCGCTGAGGCCTGTCCCGCTGCTTCGTCAGCATCGCCAGCTGCCGGTCCTGCAGATGATGGACCGAGCGCAACTGAAAGTGCGCTAGTGAGCGTTCTGTTGTGCACATGGCCTTCTTGCCATGTGCACTGCAGTCACCGATCTCGTGATCCAGCTGCATTAGTACTTGATTGCAGCCATCTGGATCTTTGATTACACATTGCCATGCGCCGCGGCGGATGAAGCCTCCATGTCGGTTTGGCAGTGTCTTCCAATTTCGGTACCCCCCCTGGCCCAATTGACACTTTGCGCTTGCAGTGCTTCCCATTCACAGCACGTGAGTTAACAAAGAAGCCCTGGACCCCGAGTGTACCTTCAGCACGTCGTATGTGCCATAGAACACCGCCCCCGACGGCGCCACGCTGATGAGCGCCGGCAGGCAGCCGCTGTACAGGGCGCCCAAACCCTCGTTCCGCGCGATCGAGCGCATCAGCACCAGCGGCGGCGGCGAGGCGCCCAGTGGCGCCGCCATGATGCGGGTGCGCACCACGTCCAGCGGGAAACACGTCAGCATCGCCGTGATGCCTGAACAATCACAACCCACGGCGTCTTAGGACACGACAATGTGAGTTTCAGACACCTTGCGTCATGATGCGCACGCGCACCACATCCAGTGGGAAGCACGTCAGCATCGCCGTGATGCCTGTGCAGTCGCAACACAAGATGCCTTCCCTGCACGCGGGAGCATGCAGTTTCCGAGTCCCGACATAGGTTCCCGAGCATGATGTCCCCCTGGCAAACCTTCTGCATCTGCGGCTGATGCTCCCAGCATAGGACACTCCCACATGGCGCACTGGCACACGGCGAGTTCAACTTCAGAAGTCGTCAGTCGACGATGCTTGCCTGCGAGGGCGCCGGCGCCGAAGCTGCCGAGGCGGCCGAGGCTGGCGGCGCCAAAGTGCATCTGCAGCAACTTGCGGTAGGCGTCGTACGAGGAGAAGTTCACCGCCTGCAGCGTGCAAAGCGCGGCATGCTGTCAGCACGAGTAAGTGGTGTGTGGGCTCACCTCTGATCGGAGGAGACACGAGGACGTAAGGCTCCCCAGGGCATGCAGGGCGGCTATCTCTCTTGCCACATGCGCTCTTTCCCGAATGCAGACCTGAAGGTGGCCGCAGCCCACCACCTGAGCTGGTCGGAGCTAAAGAGGCAGCTCCCAACAACCATCGCAAAGTGGTCAAGCTAACCTTGTATGGCGCCGTGCGCAGGATGTTCAGGCCATTGCCGTGCCAGAACCCCAGGATGCCCTCGTTGCGCAGCACGCCCAGCGCGACTTTCGTCGCCGCCGCCCCCCGCTGCCGCAGGATGCAATCCATCTTGACGCGCTCGAAGGGTGCGACGATGGTGCGAGAGACGCAGGCCGCGAGCGCGCCTGCCGCCATGTGTTTGACATGGTTCACGCCCTGTGGTGTAATCATGATTATCGTCACCAACACGAGCACGGCACGTCCAAGGTCTTGGCACAGCCGTGATGCCGACTCAAGTTGATGCATCAGATTGCTCGACCTGATGTATGACAATGCGGCTGCCATTGCTCACGGGCAGCCGCGATTACTGTCAATGGTTTGCAGACATCACCTCGTGGACTACGACCTCCCGCTGCCGCTGCCGCTGCGCCGCCTGCCGGTCGCGCTGCCGCTGCCGCTTCGCTGCCGCCGCGTGAGCGGCCTCGCGCTGAGCATGGGCCTCCGCTGCCGCTCTGAGGCATCGGAAATGCGGTCTCAGGATTGAGCGAAGGCCAGCACGCAATTACGAGTGCATGATGGGGCACCAGCATGTGCAGGGTACGTACGCGTCAGAACAGAAAATTTGCCCGCGCGGCACTTACCGCAACTCCTCTGCATGCAGCCGCAGCGCCTGGCCGGGACCCTCGACCAAGGCACGTGGGCCACTCGCCGCTGCTGCCGCGGCACTGCTGATGCTGGCGAACATGCCGCTCTGCAGTCTGCGCGGCCTGAGACGCTGCCGCGCTGGGTTGGGCTGCAGCGGGCACGGCGCTGTCGCAAAGCTGCATGCAAGCCGCTGCCGCCAGCGACCGCCCTGGAAAAAAATCCCAGAGGGGCCTGGCGTCCCCGTTCGTTGCTGGCCGACTTGCTGTCTGATCTGGTGTGACTGTGTCCTGTGTGACTGCAGCAGCAGTGGCACTGCATCGTCGAATTCCACATCGAGACTGATGCCTGGCATGACGAATAGAGGCACGACCTCAGCGCAGCTGGCATTGCTTTAAGACATCACAAGAGATCTGATGCCAAAATCGATCACGTCACGTCACGTTTGCAATTCTGGTGACAAGCACTATACACAAAACGAGCGGAGCAAGCCTGAAGATGACTGATGGGCAAACTTTCAAACCTCAATGGAGTGCAACCGAACAGCAATCTGCGAGCAGCAGGCCTTGATAGTCTGCTGCCGAAGGTAACTAGCAGAACGGTGCGTCTGAGCACGCTGCTTTTAAATGGCGACGTGCCCTGTTTTGCCGAACAGTTGCCTTCAGGGGAGGCAAGATGGTAGATGCAAATTAGGTGTTGAATCCACTTATATCACTGCTAATAGGCAGATCATGATCATGCGCCAGCGTTTTGCATTATTTGCAACTGCCATTCTGCGATTTCTAGCATTTGCTACACTTGTGGTTGCCGTTGAAAGTTGACCACGTCAACTGGCTGTTCCAAATTGTCTCCGGTATTTGATAACGTGTATTGGAATTCGTGTGGGCGACTCACACAGCAGCAATGTTGGCTCGGCAGCACGCCGGCGCGCTAGCGTCGGCGGCGCAGGTCCCAGCATCACCGGCGCAGGGTCGGCAACGGCAGCCGTGCTCCTGCTCCCAGCCAGCCCCGCAGCCGCCCTTGCGGCCGGCGCTCGGATGCGGGCTCGCCGGCCCGCTGCAGCAGAGCCGGCGGCAGCGGCAGTCGATGCGGCATGCCGCGCGCCACTTCGCATGCAGCGCCGCAGCTGCTGTGGAGACTCCGCCAGAGGAGGTGGACACGGTGGAAGGCGCGCCACTGGACCAGCCGCGCTCCAAGCGCACCAACAGGTATATCATGTGTTACTCGTTCTGGCACAGACCTATTGCAAACTGTTGCGGGTTGCATCTTTGTGCACGCCAACTCTGGTTTTAAGAGTTGGATGGCATGCTTGTCTGTTGACGAAGATCAAGCTTGCGCATCTGGTGCGGCAGGACGCCTGCCTTTCCGTTCGTGCGGCTTGCGGGGCAGGAGGAGATGCGGCTGGCGCTGTTGCTGAACGTGATCGACTCGCGCATCGGCGGCGTGCTCATCATGGGCGACCGCGGCACCGGCAAGTCCGTCGCGGTGAGGCGCAATTTGCAAGAGTTGTCGACGCAACAGGGAGCGGAGAATGGCGCCGGGGCTGGCGGACGTTGCGCCATGGCACAGCATCTTGCAGTCTTTTCGCACAGATCACGGGTGCCTGAGCGCAGATGTGCAGGCGCGTACAGATCCAGACGCAGGCACAAGCGCTGCTGTGCCACCTGCCGATTCCTGTCGCGTGTCACCATTCGCCGACCGGCATTTGACTGTGTTGCTGACCCGCAGGTGCGGGCGATGGTGGAGATGCTGCCGGAGATAGAGGTGGTGGAGGACGACGCCTTCAACTCGGACCCGCGGGATCCCAAGAACATGGGGCCTGACGCGCTGCAGCGGCTCAAGGCCGGCGAGGAGCTGCCCGTCGCCCACGTGCCGACGCCGCTGGTGCGCAATGCAGGACGTACCGTCTGTTGCCCCCATGCTGGTTGCGTTGCCGAGAGGCGCTGATGGAACCGGGGCCCCGACGGCCTGCGCCGTCCGCCCTCGTCCCCAACATTGGCCTTGCGCATGACGCCGCAGCCAGCTTTCAGCCGGCTCAGCCGGCGCAGTCGTTCCTGCATGGGAAAGGGCATCGTTGCCTGCAACGCCGCAACGCGCCTCGGTCTCCATTCCCTCGCGCAACAGGGGCCTGTCAAGTTTGTCTCACCCGTCAAAATGTGGGAACGTTCCTTGCCGACCTGTGTCCCTGCATCTGATTCTGTTTGCCGCAGGGGGAGCTGCTGCTAAGTGGGGCGGAGGACCGCATCTCCGTCCAATCGTGTTCTGTGTTGTGAACTGCATCATATCTGCGAATACTTGTTGCTGATGATTGGCATCATCTGCCGCAGGTGGAGCTGCCGCTGGGCGCGACGGAGGACCGCATCTGCGGCACCATCGACATTGAGAAGGCGCTGGCGGAGGGCATTAAAGCCTACGAGCCGGGCCTGCTGGTGCGCCTCCCCTGAACCTCTACATCCTGAGATTACATGTTGAACCCCAACCCAGGGCCTGCGGACGCTGGCGGAGGGCGAGAAAGCCTCCTGAACCCTAAGACTTGAACCCTGATCTAAACCCTGAAGGCGCTGGCTGGACGGCATCAGGGCCTACAAGCCTGGCCTGCTGGTGCGTCGCCACAGAGGGGTGACACGCATCAGATGTGATACAGCTGGTACGAGACTGTACTTGAAGACTGCGAGGAAGCGTCTCTGTAGCCTGCTCCATGTGCACAGGGGTCAGGTTGTGCTGTGACTCCGCGAGTGCTTGCAAAGAGGGCGGTGTTGGTTGACAACCACACGATAGGCCGCCGGACAGGCCAGGGCCCCCCGCGGCATCCTGTGGGCGGGTGAGGTCACCCCGCTGGACGACGGGTGGTGGGTCTGCAATAACGCTGCCAATGTCCAGTTCCGCAGGCCAAGGCCAACCGCGGCATCCTGTACGTGGATGAGGTCAACCTGCTGGACGATGGCCTTGTGGATGTGGTGCTGGATTCCGCGGCGTCGGGGCTGAACACCGTGGAGCGCGAGGGTATCAGCATCGTGCACCCCGCCAAGGTGCCCTTTGAGTTGCATCACCATCTTCGGTTCTGCATTTTGCATTGTTCTTTTTGCCGCTGCCCCGTGTGTGGGGCCACAACAAACTCGAGCAAAAGAGGGGGCGAGTGCCAAAGGGATGAACAATGCCGCCAGCAGCTGCAGCTTGTGGCCATCACGGAGGCGCTGGCAGTCTGCGCTAACAGGTGGATGCTGCGCATTCAGGCCGCTGCGTATCTGACAAAACCCTGCACACATAGGCATCAAGAGTGCTCAATTTGATCATCATTGCTCAATTTGATGATCATTCCTTGCGCGAGCACAGTTCATCATGATCGGGAGCGGCAACCCGACGGAGGGGGAGCTGCGGCCTCAGCTGCTGGACCGCTTCGGGCTGTCCGTCAATGTCGCCACCATCCAGGACACCGACACACGCGTCGCACTGGTGCTCGACCGCATGGAGTACGAGCAGGTGGGGATTTTCTTTTAGCACAGCAAACATACACGAAACTTTCACAGGGTTCAGGGTTTCGAAATGTGATCACCAGGACACTGACACACGCGTGGCGCTGGTGCTGGAGCGCATGCAGTACGAGCAGGTGCACGCCAATCTTGCCAGAATCTCACCGATCAGGCAGAACACTGGTGCAGGGGTTCATCGGACAATGCGGTCCTAATCAGGGTGCAGGCGGTCGGCGCACGCCGTCATAGCAACAGCTTATCTGCAGCCCTTGGAACTGGACAGACTTACCGCATCATGGCAGCCAACAATATCACGCCACTGACCGCAGAACCAGACAACTTTTGCGAGGGTGTGGAGGGCGAGCAGCAGGCGCTGCGCGACAAGCTGGCTGCTATAACAGCTAAATTCCTTTTAAATTCAATGGCAATCAATGCAATTATGTACGACTGTATTCCAACGCTGAACCGCAGAACACGGTCAAGTTTTGCGAGGGTGTGGAGAGGGAGCAGCAGGCGCTGCGCGACAAGCTGGACTACCATAACAGCTAAACCCTCTAAATCTTCACAGCAATAATTACAATAATCATAACCGTATTCCATGCCTGATCGCAGAACCCTGACAAGTTTTGCGAGGGCGTGGAGGAGGAGCAGCAGGCGCTGCGCGACAAGCTGATCGCCGCAACCAAGCGCCTCCCAGAGGTCGTCGTCAGCGCCGACACCAAGCTCAAGATCAGCGAGGTGCGCGCTGCGGGAGGGGTATTCCATTTTTGTTGTGCTGTCACACAGCGTGCCCATATTCCCATCAGGCATCCGGGGGAAATAATGCACATGTGGCGGCAACGGCAGCCATTGCGCACCTGAGACTAAAGCGAGCCAATGCACGGCATGCCTGTCACTACGCTGTTCGACCTATTGCAGGCCAACACCCCTTGGCGATAGGAAATCGCCAAAACCGTCATGGACAGCCGCTTCCAGCTGCCGCAGATCAGCTGCTGGACGTGGACGGCATCCGAGGCAACGTGGTGGTGAACCCTCTTGAATGCGAAAACACTTTGACATTGAGTTGACACAACCAACGCCCTTCCTGTCTGCCGCAGATCTGCTCGCTGCTGGACGTGGACGGCATCCGAGGCGACATGGTGGTGAACCGCGCGGCGCGTGCCCTCGTCGCCCTCGAGTCCCGCACCGAGGTCACTCTCGAGGACGTCGCCAAGGTCATCGCGCTGTGCCTCAACCACAGGTGCGCGTCGCGAGCTGGAAAGTCCAACAGTCATGTCGTGCTGTGCCTCAAAGACAGGTGCACACCGCTCATGTATGCGGTCGTTGATCAATCCGGTTGCGTGCTTGCTGTGTCGGCAGCACCCAGATTATCCCCGACGAGTCATCAGTCGCACTGCACAGTGTCAAGCAGTGGAGCGCTGACACCGGACGCCTCAGGTGAGGTCTCTTCTCCTAGGGCTGCCACTCACCAGCTAAACCATGAAAACCCTTGCTTTGCCGCAGGATGCGCAAGGACCCGCTGGACCCGATTGACAACGGCACCAAGGTGGCGCTTGCCTTCCGGCGCGTCACCAACCCCAAGGTAGGATGCAGCTTTGGTTTTGCAGCTTGGCTTCCGCAGCTTTGATTTTGCATTTACATCGTTTGCCGCATACCGCTCCCGCTGGAGCCCTTTCACAGGCCAGTGGGCCTGCCCTGGGCATGACGTGACATCTTACCTTTCTTCCTTTCAAGGTCGCAAAGGCGGAGGAGGAGGCCAAGAAGGCGGCCGAGAAGCAGGCCAAGGAGGAGGCCAAGGCGGGGGGCAAAAAGGCCGGCGCCTGGGGCGGCCTGCCGGGCCGATGAGCTGGACGCGCACGCTCATGACGAGGCCATGCTGCCGTGGCAATGAGGCGGTGGAGGCGGCAGTGGCGTCCGGGAAGGCTGCTCCCTGGGGCGGCCTGCCGGGGCGATGAGTCCCTACAGATCCCAATGTCGTCAGGCGCTGTCAGAGTTCAGTCGGTAGCCGGCAGCGCATGGGATGGTGGGGCAGATGCAGGGCGAGATGGACGATGCAGATGCCGGGTCGCAGAGGGTGTGGTACTTCAGATTGGGCCCAGCTGGGTCACCAGAAGGCTGGCCATGCAGGGATGCTCAATGGCTGTGCTCCTGCGCCATGCACTTCAACCGCAAGCAGGTTCCAAGAATGGCGAGACGAATTGCCAGCCCTGCGTTGCGTCTAACTAGGTACCTACCTAGACGTTTTGTAAACTACCACAGCCATTCTGAGGATCTTTGGGACATCGGCTGTCGAGCAGGCAGGTGCCTCTGCCACATCATGCTTGGCGCATTTGACTGTCGGTCTGGGAACAGCACCAGCACCATGTTGCGAAAAGCCAGTTCCCCGCCAACATGCCCCCTCCCACAGCGCCACAGCCAGAAGCCGCAAACAGGGTGCGACGAGAGACACAAGGCTTGGCGCCAGCCTTCGGAGCTACTACGCCCAACCAAGTCACTTCTTACTCCCTGGCTGAGGCCTGGCGCCCGTGGCTGCAGCGCCACACCGCCTCCTCATTGGCCGATTATTGGCCGCCCGCTCATTGGCCGACCATGGACTGCACCTGCTGCTCCGCCTGGGCCGACAGCTCTGCGAAACGCACACCGACCCGCGAAGAGTGCTTCATGAACTTCTCGCAGCACCGCTGCACGCACTGCAGGGAAGGTAACACAGCAGTGTCACCTACACAGCGGCGTGGAAGGCGTTCCATGGTGTCACACGGCCACAAGTAGTGGAGCAGACATGCGAAGTGCATCCTGTATGCCTTCATGCATATGTGGTAGCAAAGTGTTCCCGGCAAATGATGAGTCAAAGAAGCTTTCTGCACATGCCCAAACAAGCTTCTGCAGGTGCCCACCTTCTCCTCTGAGCTCTCCAGGTCTTTTCGCCGGAACGACTCTACGCAGTCCTTGAAGCACTTCTCCACCAGCGAGTTGTACATCCGCAGGCTGCACGGCACGGCCAATACATGGTCGCTGGTTCATTACGAAGACCATGGGATTCCGAGCTGTTCGTTGGTCACACTCTTGACACTCGTGAGCGGAACAATCGGCATTGCGCGATCATGTGCATGACACTGCCATGAGGCGGCTCACCTGTCGCGCACTTGCATCTGCTCAATGGCATCCTCCAGCCTCCGCTTCTGCTCCTCCGGCAGGCCCGTAACTCCTTCCAATGGGTTGTTCATCGTCAAGCTGCAGTAGAGGCACAGCGAGTGGCAAACAGAGGCCGCACACGCAGAATCAACTGTGCAAGCATGTTGCATTCCCACGACTTCCCACGCATACCTGCTGACGCTTGTTCGAGCTACTCTTTTGATTAAAAACTTGCGATGGTGTGCTGCGTTCCGTGCAGCTGAGCAAGTGCTTCGGGCTGGCTCTCAATCCGATGGATGTATCAGGCTTTCGCTGTCGATCCTGTTGTTGCAGTATGTCAGACACCTTTCAGTGCAGCGTCATGAGCTTGTCAGGTGTGAAGAATATCAGGAAATGGGCCGCGATGCAAAGTGGCCAGCAGCTGCCTTCCTCTTGCGTTCAGGGTTTTAGTGTTGGCCTGTGGCAGTGCAAAGCAACCTCGCAAGTTTGAGGACAATGCGGGAATAGCGACTGTGACCGGGGCTCGTTGGCACTGGTGGGCATGAGCACAAACCGGAGAAGTCATCCTCTGCTTCCTTGAGCTGCGCTGGAAGGACTGAGCGGCGGCCAGGCGCCTGGAGAATGCAGCTGGCTCAAGGCACACTTGAGATCGCTTGCGTTTGACGACGTTGTCAGACAAAATCCAGATAATAAGCTCGCTTTTGCCTGCAGCGTCAGGCTGAAATGAAGTGCTCGCATCCAGCACCCAACCATATGCTCCCTGGTTCACACGGCTTTTAGCTTTCACAGCACGATCATTGGTCATGTGCCGGCAGCCTGATTCCAACAGGCACGCCGCTGTGAGGGCGGACATCTCTGACATTGCATTGCACACTCTTCCTGCTGCAGCTGCAAGCCGCTCTGCCACGCAAGATTGTCGGCTGGCCAGCCTTCCGACACCGGGATGGGTCCCGCCAGCACCCGGAGTCTGTCTGCATTCGCTGTCACCGCCCGGCAGCCGCAGCCGTGGCGGCTGCTCCCCTCCGCTCGCCTGCCCCCGCCGAGGAAGCCTCTCAGGGCTCGCCGACCTTTGCGCCGACGTCGCCGCCGTTTCCGCCGGCGGGAATGCCAACCGCCGACGCGAGCGCGTCGACGCTGGGTATCCTCTTGTAGCCCACCGACGTCGCGTCGCCGACCGAGGGCGCCCGCGAGAGCGCCGGCCGCTCCTTGCCGATGAGCGGCTGCTTCTGCGGCAGCAGCGTTGGCGGCCGCCGCCTGGCCTGCGCATACGACTGTCCCTGCCGCTCAGCGGAACGCACTGGGACGCCGTGTTCCCTCTCCAGGCGTGCTCTGCAAAGCGGGGCGAGCGTATGGCAGCGGAAGGGCATGCTCTGATGACAGGAATGCGTGTGATTCTGCGGCGGTTCATGAAACAGCAGGCCTGCAAGTGTGGAACTACGACGAGCGAAGGGAAGCAAACAGCGGTCAAACGAGGGGACTTGATGCGCAAACGAGGGGACCCACCCGCAGCGCAGACTGCATGGCGTACCACACGGCGCCGATCATGCTGAGTATCAAGCCAAGCACGTTGGGCGCGCTATACAAAAAGTCCGGGAACGCGATCGCCCCCACCACCGTCTGCGGATCAGAATATCAGAAGTCTTGTAGTGTTTCTTATTCCGACGTGGGAAGGGAACCCTTGCAGACTGAAAACGTCGAACCAGGTGCAAAGTGGGCGGAGAACAGTGGGCTGCAGCATGCCATGCGGTGACTATTAGGTTGCCTCCTATTGAGTCGTTTACCAGCGCCTGCTGCAGGATGGGAATGTATGCTGGCAGGGCTCAGCAGAATGCGCACCATGAGCACATTTTTGAGGTTGCCGGCGACGCTGGTCATCAGCGGCTCATTCACTTGTGTGCACAGGAAGGTGGAGTGATTTATCGTCAGCCCCAGCGCCGCGCTCGCCGCCAGCACCATCTGCACGGCAATATGGCAGCATGATGTCAAAGACTGCATTTTCGATAGACATAGCAAGTCCACAGGAAGGTGGATTAATGTATTTTCAGCCCCAGCGCCGCGCTCGCTGCCAGCACCATTTGCACGGCAGCATGTCAAAGCGCTGGCAGACTAACCCATTGTTGTTGTCAGAGACTGGAGTTTTCATCAATCTGACGAGAAGTGCACACAAAGGTGGATCGTCAGCGCCAGTGCCGCCCTCGTCACCAGCACCGTGCAAGCGATCATGGTGAAGCACCCTCAGAACTAGGTGTGTTGCTGTGTTCACACGATCCACCTAACATGACAGCTCCATTCCAGACATTGTACCTCCGATACTGTATCATGAATGTCGTGCTCGAGAAGCTGTGCATTGGACCGTGCCGATGCAACACTGCGCTGCAGCCCCTGACATTGTGGTGCAAGGACTCGCAGCACACCTGGAATCCCCGGTCATCCAGCAGCGGGTACGCGCGGATAGTGGCGGGTTCCGACGACGTCGCCACTGCCACCGCCAGCATCGGCACACTGAGCGCCGCATTGTAGAACAGCAGCCCCTGCGCATGGCGGCCAATGAAAGGGGCTCAACGAACAGGATTTCTTGTCTGCCAATATGATTGAAACATGACATAATGGCCAGGAGCATGTTACCTTGCTTCCACACTATGCCAATGCGCTTCAGTTGGCAAGTAATTCTTTTTAGAGACCCTTGAAGCCTCGTTCTGCGTGTCGTGATGTCAGCAACATGTCAGAGTGTTGCTCTTCTCTTCACGCACTGTGGTGGTGAGCGTGCTGGCTGTCGGCGTGTTCTTGACCATGATGAGGTACAGCGCCGTCATGAAGTCGTTGCCGATGACCGCGGTGTAGCCCCACAGGTTGAACGACAGGTCTGTTACCGCCGCCAGCAGCGCGCCTGCGCATGTCACAATCAAAAACTTTCAATCGCAGGTTTGTACATGCAATGCACACATTCGGCACAAACTGGGTTGAACGACATGTCCGTCACCGCCGCCAGCGCCCCCGGCATGCAATCAATGCCAATAAGAAATCAGCAAATGGGACATGCTCAGGACCCAGCAGTGGCTGCAGCCGGCAGAGTCTGGGGAGACGAGGTTCTCGACATTGGCATGGGGCTGGGTCGCCATCAGCGTGGAAGACTCACAAGTGCTTGCGGTGCATTGCTGCACAAGTGCAGCAAGGCAGGTCCCTTGCGTGCAGCGGAATGCGATGCCCAGCAGCGACCCCTCAGGGCTGCACGACAGCGTAACCAAAACTGTCCCCTTTCCCTAGACATGCCCTTTCGCTCACCTATGATCATGGTGCTGACGGCGCCGTAGGTGCTGCGGTCGTGCTTGCGCTTGTACAGGATGCGCTCCAGCAGGATGGTGGTCAGCAGCGTGAAGCGTCGCAGCGCGATGAACATTGGCACGTTCAGTCCGCCGGTGCCTGCAGGCAGGGACGCCGCCCTCGGGACTGCTGCTGCACCGGGCTGCAACAAGAGCGGCGTGTCTCATGGCTGCATGTACGCTCGCGGCCAAGCAGCAGGGCAGGGTGATAAGGCACCGCAGCAGAGCCCACTGCGGCGGAGTCCGAGCACCTACCTATGAGCCCGCAGACGAGGTTGGCTACGCTGACGATCGCCAAAGGCGCTACCGCCCGGAAGGTTTTAAGCTCCAGCTTTGGGCGCGCGACGGCGTAGCACACCGGCACAATGATGACCATCTGCAGCAGGCCCACTAGCAGCGGGCAGTTGAAGCCGTACGAGGTAAACAGCGCCTGCATGTAGTAGTCAAAAGCGGTACGCATCAGATGATCATATCCTCTCGAAAAAACATGGCTGGCAAGATTGCGGGGAGCTGCCTCCTGGTGTGTTTCGCCGGTGTGCCTCGCTGCAATGTTAGCTCGCTTGCATTAACCATGATGGATCGCACGCACGTGGATGTCGAGGGTAGCTTTGCTTGTCGTGCTGACGCGCAGAAAATGCGACGCATGCCGGTGGTCAATCTTTCCGCTGCGGGGTCAGCTGGCGGTGTTTCAAATGACATGGACACCTTGTTCATGAGCTGCACCACCATGGAGGCCGTCATGTAGTAGGTGGCGCCCCACAGCTTCAGGGCAAAGCTGGCCTCCGGCATGGTGGCGGGCTGCTGCGGCGCCACTGCGGCGCCGCTGGTCAGGTGCTGCCGCTCGCTGCAGCCGTCGCCGCGGGCGGCTCAGGAGCGACGGTCTGCATCAATGGCTGACCATGGTGGCGGCGTCGCCACTGGGATCACATGGAGATGGGTTGCAGCAGGCTGACTTGTGTGCTGATCGAAGTCGAAGGCTGCCTCGAGGTACTAAGATCGACCCGAAGGCGTCATCCAGCTCGTAACTTTGTGCACAGGCTTTCAATATGCAGCGAGGCCTGCCGCAGCGTCTGCCACGTTTGAAGTGCACCTCAGTGTCGGCCTTGAACTGTGTGTGCAAACTTGCAATGCTGAATCCACCCACGCGACTCGGGAGCACTACGGATTCCGATCTGTAGTGCTGCGGACGCTGAAGGAATGCAGACCAGCAAGTCCGCTGCGACATGGCAATCATACGATCTCTGTGCTGCGCTGAACCCTGAAGGTCAACCTGGGAAGGTGCGAACCCGCGCAGAGCACATGGCAAGATGGTTGATGGCTCTGTCATAGCATTCATTCACTTATTACAAGCGGGAGTATCGAACTGGGCCACCGCGCGAAGTCCCTCGAAAGTTTGAACCTTTGCAGTACCTTGATAGTGATGTGCGTGCCCTCACCCGCTTGCATCCAGCTGTATGTGCAGGCATAAGCACCAGCTCCTGTGAAGGCGGAAGCGCCGATACGCACACAATATGTTCACTTCATCACAGTCGGCAGCCAGACGACCTAGCAGTGCCATACCTTGGAAGCCAAGTTCGGTGCTCAGTGACTCGTTTGAGAACCCACTGTTCGCGGCAGCACATGGCGACGGCAGCTCGAGAGCTGCAGCAGCGGATAACATTCCCAACCTGCAGTCGGGTGACAACCCGCTGTTTGAGCGGCAGCCCGGGTCGCGGCCGCGGAGCACCGGCTCCATTGTCAGAATCGCTGCGGCCGGCAGCAGTGGCCAGACCCGGCGCAGCGCCTCGCGATCACGCAGCTATGCAGAGCCAGTTCACAACGGTACGATCACACGACGGTGGTGAACCTCATCACAGGACTGTGATGTAACCCATTGCCTTTGCCGCTTTGGCGCCGCACCTCCTGTGCTGCAAGCACGCTCTCCACTCTGCGGCTAGTAGGACTGCTAAAGCTCAGTGTAATAATTTGCAGAACCTGGAGTGAGAAGCTATCCGCAAGCCGGCTTCCTTGGGGTCGATTTTGCTGCTCCTCCAGCGCCGCATCAGATTCATGTGCTGGATGTCGCGACGGGGCGTGTCCACTCATCATCAGATGGCGGCGCTGTGCACCCGAAGCCTCGCCAGCACATCGAGCTGACGGCGACCTCTGTGGATGACGCGAACCAGCAGCAGGCCGCCCAGCTGGCCATGTCTGCCGCAGGTGAGCACGCTCCTCCATCGTCCAGCTTTTTGGTAGTTTACATACCGCGGGCCACTGGCAGGGTGGAGGTCGATCTTGGCACTGCACAAAGCTCGACCGCCCAGTCTTGATGGATGTAAAGAGCCCTGGTGTCTGACCCGCAGACATGCCCAGGAAGACCAGGCGGGCTGCCAACATGCCCCAAAAGGTGAACCCAGCAGATCTGGATTGTAGAAATGCACCTTGAAGAGCAACATAGCCACCCACAACGCACGAGATCTCCAATACCAAAAGTATGCACATTGCTCTTGCACGCATGAAACATGAAAGACATTGCCAGAGCCTTTGCGCTGGTGTTGAATGTGCCTCGACTGCACCAATATATGCAGGCACTGGCGCACTGGCGCATTCGAAGCAGGCAGGTGTTGCTGCGTTTCGAGACTGGCGGCTGGGGTCGGCTGCGGCCGCGGCCGGCACGATCGCAGCAGCGGCTCCTGCCGCGCTGGGGCCACGACCACCATCACGTACACGGCCCTCTGCCGTGAGCACAATGACTTCTCACTGGCCTTCTCGCTGCAACAAGCATACCGCCCGCTGCACGATGTGGCGCCAGCAGCATCCCCCATGCTGCTTCCATTGATGTTCGCAATGGACCATGCAGGAGGTCGTCTGGAAGTCACATTCCGGACGTCTGAACATGCTGAGCCAACGAGGATGCAGGTGCATATGCAGGCTGACTGTATCTGTGCTCGTTGTTGCCCACAGGCCCGTCTGCCCGGAGGGCTGGGTGGACAAGATGGAGCAGCGGCTCGCGGTCTCTGCCGCCATCGGCGCCGGCAGCCACATCCCAGGGCCGGCGCCAGTCCCCAGTCACGAGACCGGTGGACAACGGCACCAGCAGCATCTAGAAGAAGCTGCGGGGCAGCTGGAATGCATGACGCAGGAGGCGCCACCGGCGGATCCGGACGCAGCGCAGCTGCTGAACGCGCACGGCCTAATTGCGCCAGAAAACTACAAGGTGAGGTCCAATAGTATTTACACGACAAATGTAATTTTTCGTGCCGCCCCATTTGCGGGCGTTATGAGAAACTGGTCACAGGCACAGAGGCGCGTCCGAGATCGCAGTGCTCCAAGTCGCCAGTGATCCAGTTCTCATATACACATTTAATTTTTCGTGCCGCTCCATTTGCGGGCGTTATGAGAAACTGGTCAGCGTACACAGTCACGATTGATCCAGTTCTCGTATACACATTTAATTTTTCGTCCTGGGTAAGGTGTACATGAAAATATAATTGTGTATATGAGAACTGGATCAATTATGACTGTGTACACCGTCGCCATTGATCCAGTTCTCATATATACATTTTATTTTTCATGTAAGGTGTTGAATGAAAATATAATTGTGTATATGAGAACTGGATCGATTATGACCACGGATCCATGGTCATAAGTGATCCAGTTCTCATATACACAATTATATTTTCATGTGCACGATCTCGGACGCGCCTCTGTGCCTGTGACCAGTTTCTCATAACGCCCGCAAATGGGGCGGCACGAAAAATTAAATGTGTATATGAGAACTGGATCAATTCTGACTTGGGTATGCACTGCGATCTCGAACGCGCCTCTGTGCCTGTGACCAGTTTCTCATAACGCCCGCAAATGGGGCGGCACGAAAAATTAAATGTGTATATGAGAACTGGATCAATAATGACTTGGGTGTGCACTGCGGTCTCGGACGCGCCTCTGTGCCTGTGACCAGTTTCTCATAACGCCCGCAAATGGGGCGGCACGAAAAATTAAATGTGTATACGAGAACTGGATCAATTCTGACTTGGTGCACTGCGGTGTCGGCGCACGGACTAATGCTGTGCCTGCCGGACCCGCTGCTGGTGGGAGATGCGCCTTCTTTCGACAAGATGTCTGTGGAAGGCTGCCTGCAACAAGCTGTTTGAGACAAGCTGTCTGCATCAGCTGCCTCTTGAGCAGTGAAACTCTATCGAGGCCTGATCTGGTCAGATAATGGCTGATACCTGCTGTGTTTCTGTTGTTGATGTTCGCATGATGTGACGCAGGCGGAGTGGGGCCCGCCGCGCAGACCCCTCTATGACGGAGCGGACTATTTGCGAACTCAGCGGGGTCCACCGGGCACCGGCGGTCTGACCGCGCTTGTCAGGTGGGATGCCGCGCTCCAGCAGGTTCTCTAATATTCTCTGACGTTGTCCGGCTGGCAAAATACTCTTCAATAAGGGGAATGGCATACGCACAGAAGCTGAACGGCTTAACACTCGAGCAACGAACGTCTACCCCAACTCCCTGTCTCATAGGCAGGCCGCCGCAGCTGAAAACACGGATTCCAGTGTGTCTCTAGTTTTCCTGTGCTGGTGTGGCGCAGGAACCGGCGCGCACCCGCATTCTGCCTGGAGATGCGCCTGGGACGGCTGCTGGTCGAGGCGCACCCCTCGCTGATGGACTGGGGCCCGCCGCACCGAGCCGGCAGGAGCGCCGATGGCTGGGCGGCGGCAGCGCGTCACCGCCGGCGGCGCCTTGCCGCCACATGAATCTACGTACAGGTGATGTTGGGGTTCGACTGGCTGACGAATACACACCTATGCTGGACTTTGGTCATTGCTGGTGGCCCATGCGGCATTACAGACGCTCCTCGGAAGCTCTGCTGCTGTACATTCGATTCGTGCAACACATCTTCTCTGGCATGCCGCAGGTTCTGGTGGAGGGCGAGGAGGCCACGAGGAGTCGGCGGCTTGCACTGTCTTCAGAAAGTCTCGCAGTGAACTTGCGCCACATCTCTGGGTGCGTTGCAACTGTGTCATCATACTGGCTTCCTCCAGTGCCTGCCTCGTCAGCTAGACGCACCGGCAAGGAAGGCCGCATTGGCTTCTCGACTTGTAGGCATGTGAAGAAGGGAGCCTGAGAACTCGAGACATTTCTGACGTGCAGGCTGCGGCTGCGGCGGTGGCCCCGCTCCATTGCGCTTCGCATTTGGGAGAGCAGTCGCGGTACGCTCGGGCTGTGGGATCGTTTGATTGGCGAGGTGCGCCACTGCTCTGGACTTCGCTGCAACTACACTGCCACATCGAAAGCTCGTGCTGCACGTTTACGGCGGCAGCTGGTGGCAGTAATCAGCAGAGTTGAGTGCGTCAACTGTCATAGACACATGGGCCAATGTGTGGCTGCCTAATGCAGGTCGGCATAGCAGTTCCAGGCATTGACGGGACAACAGCCGTGGATGCCGCCCCACAACAGCACCCATGGCAGAGCGCCCGCTCACGCGCTGGTGAGTACAAAAGCCATCTTCGGAGAATCAGAGCCTTGCCTGCCCCACCCCAGTATGACAAGTAGTAGGACGAAGGCTGTTCAACACCATGTCTGGTATGACATTGCGCCAAGCCATCAGCATGACATCATGTGCCTCTAATGCGAATTGCTGTCTGCAGGTCCCGGCCTGGCGGGAGAAATGGGGATCCACGGGCTGGTGGCCGGCAGCCTCGAGGTGCAGTGCGCGTGGAAGGGCGCAGCCCAGCAGCAGCGGTGGGACGCCAACGGGCAGGCGCTGCCGGCGGCGCCGCCGATGCCGCCGCAGCCGCCGCCCAGAAAAACGCCCCGCCCTCCGCTACCACTGGAAGACGATCAGCTGGTGTGTTTCTGTCGCAGCGATGGGAAGATATTTGATGCCATGCGGTAGCATACTACCAGAGTCGCGCCGCCTGCATGCAGCCCTGTGACATTGCGAACTTCTCCTACGAGAAGGATGGACATGGTGCCGGTTCCACTCAGCAGAGCGATGACTTTCAGGAATTTTCAACACTCAGTCAGAGTGCGATTGACAGCATGATGGAGATAGATTGGCACCTACATGCACAGGCTGCCATGAACTGGGCCGCCTACCAGGATGGCGAGGAAGCCGCCGCGGTGGCGCAGCATGAAGCAGACGAGGCTAGCAGCCTGCAGGCGCGTTGGGCGGCCGCGCCGCCGCTGCATGCCTGCCCGCCCGCCAGACATCAGACAGCGCACAAGAATGCGACGGAGGCACTGAGGGGACTACCAGATGTCCTGGCGGAGCCGCTGCTGTACCGCAGCGAGCTCTTGCAGGTGCGCAGGGATCCACACACGGGATTGGCCCGTAGGTGGTGATCTGGCACCACAATCACGTGGCTGTGCAGCAGGTCTGTTATGCCACATCCAGCACCATATACTTCTGCTGTACAGCCTCGAAGGAATGACTCGCACGCCTGGGTTGTGTGCAGGAGCACTGCGATAAGGTGCATGGCATTGTGCGGTCGGGGCGGGGTGCCTTCCAGGCTGCGGCGTGCGACTTGGTCAGAGATGTGGCACTGCCGCGGCCGCTGCCGACGGCGGAGCAGCTGTCCGATAGGTTCTGCGCGCTGCGCGCCTTCCATCCTCGCAAGGTGTGTCCTCGTGGTTGCTGACATCATCGCAGCTGGACACCAATACATGAATGAGTGCAAGTGCCATCATGCTGCTGCAATGAATATGTGGATATGCATGCTGCTGTCAGCAACACCTGATTGTAGCGAGTGTTCCGTGCAGCCGGTCCTCGTGGCAAACGTCCACAGCGCAACAGGGCTGCCGTGCCGAATGGAGCCTATTGCTGCCGGCACATCGTCAGGCGACACCAGCAGCTCGCTGCCTGGTGGCGGCGCAGACTCCGCTCTGCAGCCATTCGTGGAGCTCACCTTCCAGGTGAGTCCGGCTTTTCCCGCCGGATTAATATTGTATGTGACAGCAGCATCATGTGCCGCGGTTCAACAATTCTGCGCAGACTCAGCACTGCATCGTGGCGCTTGCAGCTTGAATTGCCAAGTGCAGCTGAACATTTGCGCGAAATACGTCATCTTGATGGGAATTTGTGTCGCAAACAGGGAAGCATGGCGTGCACTGCAGAGCCGGCACAGGGCGGCTGCACCTGGGATGAGCTGCTAGTGCTGCCGTGGCGGCAGCGACCAGAATCGAGCCGCCCTGCAGCATGCCAATCCAGCGACGTATGCGCCATTTAAAATAACAAGTATCCTCTCTGCAGCCAGCGGCACGAAAGCATGCATGCCTCCTTCAGCATGAGCATGTCCTAATATGCGGCTATATCTGCACATGCTGCCTCCTTTCGAGCTGACTGTAGATGAGCTGCGTGGACCTCCCCTGGATCTAGACATGCAGCGTCGATTGGTCCTGCTGTCGTCCTGCAGGATGTCGCTGTCCTCAGCATCTTCGACCAGAACGGCAGCGGCCGCCAGCTGCTGGGCAGGCTACGGGTGGCTGGCTCGGCCATTCTGGCCCTGCAGCACATTAGCGGCACATTCAAGGTGTCGATGCAGAATATAGAGTAATGCGCTGAGTGTCTGACCTTGCCGCTGCGATTCTTGTATCTCGGGCGGGTACGCTCGAGAAACCAACACAGGTGCCGTACCCCCGGCGCATCTTCCCAGCAAGAACATGAGGTGAAGACAGACAGGGTAACATCACACCTTGCGTCCCTGTCTGCAGTTGGAGGCGCCGCCGCTCATGGTGAGATACGCTTCGACCGCCGCACCACCGCGCCTCACGCTGTCGCTCGCTGTGCACCCGCACCGAGCGCCGCCGCCGCCGCCGCTGCCGCGGCCGCTACCCGCAGCACGCTGCGGCGAGACCGCCGAGACGCTGCAGCGCTGCGCCGAGTGAGTCGTGAAATGCTCTTTAGCCGTGCGCTGCTGCAGCTTGGATGCAGCAAGTTGGCGGCCACAGTGCTTCGCAATCCAAGCATTGTGTGCCTTTCTTATATTTGATCTCTTGTCTGTACAACACTTGTCTATCCCTGCTTGGTGCACCACGAATCCCGAAAGGAAAGGCGCGCATGTCATGTAAGGTAGTACTGTTTGTTTTCTCACAGGTGGTTCACCGTTGCAGTCGAGCAGCCATACTGCCAGCGGCGGTGGGTGCGTGCTTTGGCCATCGACCCCTCTGATGGCGCCTCCTGGCTGCTGCCGCGGTGGGTCGCGCCGGTGGCGCCGCCGCCTGGCTGCAAACCAGTTCCTGCTGCGGGTGGAGCGCTGCCATCTGGTGCAGCCAGGGGGCTGGCGCAGCTGGCGCGCATGGTGGCCCTCATCCCAGCGCTGCAGCACAGGTGACCTCCTGCGGCTTTTCATATCACAACTGACTGATCACGCTTTCATGCCTTCTGAAACGGCAACAGAGTCGAAGGACATGCGAAACGAGATGGCGGTCTGCCAGACCGCAACTCGATTGCAACCCTGCAGAGGCATCGTGCTGCAATCACGCGCCCATGCAAACATGCCTACCCATGGCATATTGTGTGCACTGCGCTGCGAGCAGGGCCCCTCACAAGGCGTGCTCTGGAGTGTGGGCGACCTCCGCGGCGTGCCTCGCCATGGGAGCGATCGGTTGCGAGGAGCGTGCCGCGTTGCTCGCCGGCCTCTTCCTGAATGCTGGCGTGCAGGTGCCTGTTCTCAGCTGCTAAGCCACACCGACTCCGGCAAAGTCCCAGCTGCGTGCTGCCGTTGCATGTCTCTGAACGCACTCGATGTCGACCTGTCTTTTCAGATGTAAAGTCTACAGCCGATTCGTATGCAGTTTAGCTGTGTGTCAGTCGATGTGGGACGAGCTCATCCCAGCAGGCTTCCTGCTGCAGGCCTACATCGTGCTGGGCATAGCACTCTCTGGCACCGCAGCAGCCTGGGTGCTGACAGCACAGCCGGCAGCGCCCGCTGCCACCTACTCTCAATTCGGCCCTCCGGCACAGCCTCCAGCGGCGATAGAGCACCTCAACGCCAGCGGGCTGCCACACGAAGGCTCCTCGGCGCCAGGCGGCATTCAATACCAGACAGATTCCATGCTAGGCAGCGCAGCAGCGGCGTGGCACGAGCAGCAGGTCGGCCCCTCGGCAGGGGTGGCGGCTCCAGGCACCAGGCCGGCAGCAGGCGAGAAAGCCGCGCACGGAGCGCCCGCAGCCGGCATGCAGCCCAGCAGGCAGCTTTCAGACCAGTTGCAGCTGTGGGACCCGGCGACCGGGCGGTCGGTGTCGCTCTCTGACGCCTCCTGCTGCCTGCGTGAGGTGCGCACAACTGCCAAATTCACAATCAGATGAGCCACCACCTGGTTGCGCTCAGCAACTCCTTTCATGCGGCTTGCACTTTGCAAGGAGCCCCGTCTGCTGCAAGGAAACCCGTCTGCCGGAATCGAGCGGGCGAGCATCACTCGCTGCTGCCTGCAGCTGCTGTCGATGTTGTGACGAGGGGCTGCCTGCAAGAATAAGCTGTCAGCTGACGGTATGTCGAGGCCGTGCAGTGTGGCCGAATCGATGTACTGGACTGCCCTGCAGGTGCAAATGGTGATTGGGCGCGGCAACATGTGGGCAAACATACAGAAGGACGCGGCGCCGTGGTCGCTGGACTGGCGGATGGGCTGCCGCGCCGCCTGGCTGCCGTTCTTTGAGAATCGATCTTCGCCGCTGCGACACCTCGGCACCCTGCAGTCCCCTGTTCAGTGAGCTGCATTCTGGCTGGCAGCAGCACACCTGCTGATACTGCACATAGAGTTGACATACTGTGGACCAGGAAAGTGCTACGCCACATGTACACAACTGCGAGGATCACTGCTGAGCTGGCGATGGGTCGGTTCCTGCCAGGATGCTGCCGCAGCAGTTCTCAGTAGCTGGCCCGCCCTCTGCGACGATGTCTCAGCAAGCAGCCCGACAGCAGTGAGATCGCAATGCAGCATGACAGCTGCCTCACCACAGACGCAACGTTTAATGTCGTCGCAGGTGGCAGGACCTGGACGCAGAGTCCTATGCCGCACTGGAACGCCGCGTGGAGGCAGTTGCCTGCGACTGCCTCGGCGGCGGCGCCTGCGGCTGTTGCGGGCAGGAGCTGCGGCGCGCGCGGCAGTCGGGTGATGCGCGGGACATCCTGAAGCGCCTGCTGCAGGCAGGTTCTTTCTCTGTCGTCGTCTGCTGGACTGAGGATGTGGCACCAATGGAACATGCAGTGGTCGCGGGCACGATGCAGCCGCCATGAGATTATCGTGAAACTCGCAAAGCAGCGGAGTCCAGGAGTCACGGAAGTCCTGACAACATGACACAATTCTCCGTGCATCTCCACAGCACGCGGCGCCCCAGCTGCAGGCGGCAGCCGCGGATCCGGTCTGTGGGCCGCTCAACACCATGGCGCTGGCAGATGACACGCTCAGGAGCCGCTACGGTGTTCACCCCTCAGCGGCGCTGCAGCAGCTGCAGGACGATCGTGCACAGGTGTGCAACACTCGCTGTGTACACTGGGTGCCGGATGTTTGCCAGATGTGTGCTCACATAACCAAAGGCGGATGCCATACGCAGATGAACAGTCGTGTTGGTATGCGAGCTGTCCGGGGGAGTCCTCCTGCGTGCGAATGCCATCCTCTGCCAAAGCCAACATCCCTTCAATTCCCCTGAGGATGCTGCCAGTCAACGTGGGTGAACTCTATCTCTGCAGGCGCTTCAAGACGCATTCCCAGATAAGCGTGTGTACGGCGCGCTGTTGGCGGTGCCGTTCTCTGACGCGTTTGAGGATGATATCCGTGCGGCAGTGGAGACTACCGGCCTGGCGGGCGCAGCAGCGCGTGGGTCTGGAGCAGAAAATCACAGCTGCAGTGCAGCGGTGACGGTAGCGGCGTGCGTGCTGGAGCGCACAGGCGTCGCATTTGCATGCTGCGCCTGGGTCTATGTTGCCGTGCTGGACGAATCGCCACGCTGAAGCTGGTCCGCTCATGCGCAAACTGCTCGCCACGCAATGAGGCAGTTGAACGTTGATGCCGAAGCTGTTTGCATCGGAGCATGCACGATTCTGAAGTTCATGAGGATGGTTTATAGGTGTTATGGCTTCCCAAGATTGGTGTGCTTTTGGGCTGCGTTCGTTGCAATAAGGAATGCAACGACTGCTGCAGCGGGCGCAGCATTGCACCATCCGACAGTATGCATGCACACTGCTCCGTGCGGCCGCGATATTGTCGTGTCAGACAGATTGCGATCTCAGGGAGCGAGCTTAGTATTAGCTGTTTGGCCTGCAAGGCCGCAGGCGTTCGACAATGGCTGGAGATTTTGCGTTAGGCGACCGCAGTCACGTTCATTAGCAAATGAACGCGACGGCGAAGTTTGTCTGCGGTATTCGCATGGTCCTAGAGAATGTGTGCATTCCGAGCACTATGGCAGCTAAACTTGAGATCTCCATGTTGTTGTGTTGATAATAAAAAATTGTTTCAAGGGATCATCAGCCTGAGAATCCCCAGCTTGTTGGCCAGCGCCACCATGAGGCAATCGATCTCAAAAATCTTGAAAAAACAAGCTCATACATTTGCAAAACGCTGTGTCTCACTCTCAAGTTTCTACAAATTCATGTCTGCCACATGAAGGTGAGCACCGATGGCGGCAGAGAGTGGCCGACCCGCCACCACTATCATGCCGCAGCTCTGCACCTCTCTTCCCTCGCCAGCCGGCACCCGCCACGCCTGAAGTACGCCCTCGCCACGTTTGACGACTGTGCATGCAGACGGGCTCAGGGCCTCAGCCATTGAACAGGCGAAGGACGCCAGATGGCTTGCGGCAGAAGGGGCACCGCCCCGGCGCGCTCGCCGCAGCACACGCCCGGCACAGCGTGTGCCCGCACTCCTTCATGGCCGCGTCCACATCGGCGCCCAGGCAGATGCGGCATTGCCACGCCGCCGACGCCGACTCGGCGGCGTCGGCCGCCACCGCCAGCTCCTGCGGAGCAGCACGGGGGGTAGCCGAATGAAGATGCAATGTGATCATGGCTGCGAATCTGAGATGCAGCACTGCGGCGCCGCCAATGGCGACTACCCAGCATCCCCCGCCGCCGCCAGCTCCTGCGCATCTTTGCGATCTATGCGAGAATCGTTGTATAGTCGTTGTAGACGACATTGCGTCCCTATAAATTCCTTTTTGCAGACAGCAGTCGAACCATCTCGAGACGGCTTTGCTGCTGAGACTGCTGATGTGCAGGTGGCATCGCAGTACCGCACATATCAGCATGTCAGCAGGGCAGTCGAATAACCGCATGCTGGCAACGGCAGAGCCATCTTGGCACGAGATGTGGATGCAACTCATACCTGACGTGCTATTGAGTATTGACTGACAAGCTCCCCACAGCAATGCACATCGGCCACCAGACTTCAGTACATATTCCACACCTGCTGCAGGGTGTCCGCACGCGTCTTCAGCTCGTCCCGCTCCTCTCGCAGGTGCAACGCCTCCCGCAGCAGCGCGCCGTTTTCCGCGCCAGCCGGCAGCCCGGCTGCCGTCAGCATCTCCGCCACCGCCGCGGCCGCCTCCGCGGCGCTGACGCCGCTGGTGCTGCTGCCACCAGCCGCGGAGGCCACACCTGTCGTGTGGGCGGCGCCGATTGCGCCAACAGCGCCGGCGCCTGGGGCAGAGCCGCCATTGCCGCTGGCTGAGGTAGGAGCCCAGTCCGCCGCCACCGCCGCCGCTGCTGGGGTTGTGGCGGCAAGGCGGTAATCGTCGGCTCCGCCGCCTTCGCCGCGGCCGGCGCTGCTGGTGAAGCACCACACTTTCGTGGACAGCAGCTCCGCGTACTGCCCCTGCATTGGTGCACAAACTCGTTTGAAGTCCTACGGAGCCTTTTCTGTGTTGACCATTGCAGGGTTTTGAGAATTCTGCCCCTGGCACGACGTTACTGCAATCGACCTCGAGTGACTTCAGGCGATGCCGCCAGGCCTGCACTCTCAAAGGCGAGGACTCAGTCGCTCAGTCACGGACAAAAAGTCGTCCCAGAGCTGCAGGCGACTCACCGGATCGACCTCCAGCGGGACTCTGTGCACCGCCTGCCCCGCCGCCGGGCGCGCGTCGGCGGTCACGCGCCCGTACACCAGGCGCGGCTGGCCGCCGCCACCGCCGGGAGCAGCGGCGGCGGAGAATGGCTGGAAGGCGCACAGCTCGCCTGTAGGGAGCAGCGGCAGACATGGCGTCACCAACATGGAGTGAGTGGTGCATTGGGCAATGACGGGTCCAGTGCGTAGGGCTGGACCATGTGTCCTGGCATCAGTTGGCAGCAGCAGCCAAGGTACACCCCTGTGTCTCTGCAGCAGTGACAGATCAACTGGTCATGTGTGCACCGCAGACCTGATGCGCTACGACTTCCAGGGCGACATGATCGAGCTCCGCATGGCAGGCAGTCCCCTATGCAACAGCCACCAGAGTTGCCGCCCTGTTCTCTGGTAGCCGCCCTGTTCTGCAGATGCCAGGTCTGCGGCAAATGTGGGCCCTCAGGCGCAAGACTCGGCTGAAGCTGCAGCCCGCATCTACCGTTTGCTCAACGGCACGACGCACACTCAGGCCGCAGCAGTTGTGCAGAATGCACCACGTGCTCAAATCATCGCCAGTCGACAGATGTCAGTGTCCAGCCCGGACGCGAGAGCTAGCGGTGCGATGGACGCGCAGAAAAGGCAGCACTCGTTGTGCGGCGCACCGGCACAGAAGGGGCGCAGCGGGCGCAGCTGCACGCACGCGGCGTCCGCCGGCAGCAGCGCAGTGCCCGGCTCGCCCGCCTTCGCCAGCTGCTCTACGTCCAGGCCGCCTACAGGGATGATCATTGATCCACTTGGTTCATTGCCACTTGAGTGGAGAAGATGGCATTCGCACGGCGATGCACACGCATTCCATGCCTTGCCTGCCCTCGAGAGCTGCTTCATGTCCAAGCCACCTGCTCCCAAGCTTTATGCTGACACGGTTTTTGAATACACCCGCCTGAGACGGAGCCCATGCCGCCGGGCGACACCGCCGCCGCGACACTCGGCAGCTCCGCCGCTGGCGCCGCCAGCAGCGCCTCCAGCGGCAGCGGCAGCGGGGACCCTAAAGCGGCACTCAGCGCAGCCGACAGCACCGCAAGCGGCGGCACCCCCGGCGGCGGCGCGGCCATGACGGCTTCCCCGGATTCCGTGTCCACGAAGAACGGCACCTGCGGTGGGAATGCATCAACACTCGAATCAGAGGTCCCTTCACAGCACACACACGCTGGCCTCGCTGTGTCCAGTGCAGTGTCGTAACTCCCGGCAATGCACATCAGCGTGGCTGCCTCCAGCTGTTTCAAGGTGCGGAGAGCAAGGTGGGCATCAACACTCAGGCAGGCAGGCGAGGAGAAAACAAGCCGGGGAGCACAGCCAGAAACGGGAGATTTGCTTTTTTGAACGCACCTCCTGGGCGCCGCCGGCGTCGGAGGCATCCGCGCGTCGGACGATGCGTGTGAAGCAGTGCTCCACGAAGCGCAGCCGCCCGCCAACCGCTTCCAGCTTCCCCGCCACCTGAAGCAATTGATCGTGTCAAGACAGAAAATGCTTGGTCCAATCTCCAGCAGAAGATACTCCACTCCCAAAAAATGCAACGTTTCCACGGCGGGCTAAGCAGTAAAGTCGCGGCAGCCAAGCTCGTCAGGAGCAAAATCGCCAGCGCCAGCGAGTAGTGTATGCATCCGCATATAGAGAGGCTTGCCTCCTGGCGGGTGATGCCCTTCAGCGTTGGCAGCGCGTCGGCACAGCAGCGCAGCACGTCGGCCACTGCGGCCGCGAAGGCAGGAAGCGACAGCCGCTCCTGCACCGCCGCCAGCGCGACACCCTACGGAGATGGAGCAGCACGGCGTTTCTATGGTATCTTCATAAAGAAGGAGCAAAATGGTCGCACAGCGGCCGCAAAGGCGGGCAGCAACAGCCGCTCCTGCACCGCCTAGTTCCCATCGATGAGTCATGGAGGACGCCCAAGGCGGGCAGCGCCAGCCGCACCGCCGCCAGCGTAACGCCCTTCCAGTTAGCAACAGTTACATCAAGATGATGTAATAAATTCCCCACGAAACCCCACAATGCAAAGGCAGCAGCTCTAGACAGAGAGTTCTGACTTCTGGCAGTCTTCTCACGGGGCGTCGGTCAGCGCCAGCCCCTCCCGCGCCGCCGCCAGCGTCACGCCCTGCACATTTCGTTTACGATCAGTCATCTGTTCACCCAGGAGAGGCTGCCAGCGCGGCCACCTCTGGTACTTGTGAGACCTGCGTTTGCCACGGTGCTCCGCCGCTCGACAATACTCAATGGCCGCTAGGGAAGATTATGTTTCGTGTTTCTGTTACGCTCACGGCAGGGCCGTGGCGCTGTGCCCGGCACACCATTGCTTGCTCATACACACATGACTGAAAATCGTGCGTTGACTCGTGGCCAGATGCTGAGTACCTGACTCCTCCTCATCACCGCCGAGTAGCACTCCATGGCCATGACCCGGTTGTCACAGAGCTCAGCACCATGCAGCGCACAGCGGACGGCAGGGAGTACGGTCGATTGCATGATATAAGTTGAAGGCTTCAACGGAACAATTTGCATCACAACAAGCGCCTCGACAAGCCTCTGTACAGAATGCAGATATGAAGTTGCGGGTCACCTGGATCGATTCAAGGTCGGGAGCCGCGCCGAAGCTGTCCAGCACCTCGTGCACGATCTCCTCCAGCGGCGGGATGCGTAGCAGGGCCGCCACCTCCGGGCCCAGCTTGGGGTGCGCCAGCGCCAGGCGGCGGCCGTCCACCCTGTAGCGTAACACGATTGCTGCTTGTCAAGTGGACAAGTCATTGCCTTGCTGTGTTGTCAGCAGCAGGGCCGCCACCTCCGCGCCTAGCTTGGGGTGCGCCAGCGCCAGGCGCCGGCCTCGTCCATACTCTCGGTTTATGATTATTGGTGGCAGCTTGCCTGTGAGTGCACTCCAGGCTGGAGGTGCCTTGTCAGTGGAGGGGAGGATGCGAGACCACCTTGCCATTCCAAGGATGCGAGACCACCATTCCAGGGGCCAGCTTGGGCCCCAAAGACGCCACTCCCCGAAGCTGAGTCACCGACAGGCCAGTGCTGGCAGCGTGCCAGAGTGAAACCCTATTGAAACCCTTGTCAGGGCCTCTCTGGGCAAGGGAACGAGGCAGGCACACCTCTGCAGCAGCGCCCTGCCGGCGGTGCGGATGTGAACACACCCAGCCGCTGGTACCAGCCGCCCATCCGCCGACAGCACGTGCACGCGGCCCCTGGCTGCCGCCTCCCGCGTTGCTTTGACCTGCGGCGGGACCAGCCAGAAGCTCCAACAAATTGTCCCAACAATGCCTGCGGCGGTACAGGTCAGCTTTCGTCGAGGCCGGCGTCTGCGTGGCAGGTAGAGGCTTACCAGAGCCTCAAGGTACTCCAGCATTCTTGCGTCAAGTGCACTTTGTCCTTTTTGGATTGCGATGTATGTTTGCAAGTATTCTACTCGCCTGCGCAGCGTCGGCGTCGTCGCACAGCGCAGCCAGCAGCCGCAGCGCCGCGCGTCGCTCGTTCGCGTTGAGCGGCGCGCCATTCGAGGCGTCCGAAACGTCCGCCAGCAGAACCAGCAGGCCGCTCGGCCCGGGGGCGTCGCGCATGCCGAGGCTGCGTAGCAGCGCGTCCCACCGCAGGTGCTCCGCTGGCAGCTGCAGATGAACAAACGTAAGAGACCTACCTGCCTCACGTGGGTGATGCAGAGGCACAGGAAAGCTCGTTATGTCGCGCCTCGTAGGCGAAGCGGGCCAAGTCCGGGGGCAGCCGCGACCGGCACCAGTAGATTTCGGCAGCATTTTCTTCATCCGAGAATGTCAAGATAGGCTGCCCGAACTGTCGCACCTCGTAGGCGAAGGGAGCCAGGTCCTGAGACAGCCGTGCAAGAGGCGCCCCGCCGAAATCAGCCGGCTGCTTGCGCCACAGGACCAGCAGATCACAGAAGCAGTCTAAGGTTCACAAACTGTAAATGAGCCAGGACTGTCGCACCTCGTAGGCGAAAGGGGCCAGATCCTGAGGCAGACGAGCAAACAGGCGCCCCGCCGCAATGAGGCGGCTGCCCGCCGCGACCGGCACCAGCGGCACGCCGGAAAGCTGCGCCGCCTGCTCTGGGCTCAGGCCCTGGTTCGTCAAGTGCTTGGCTACAGCGGCGAAAGCGGCCTCAGGTGCCGGCCCGGCCGCCGGCCAGGCCGCCAGCGCGGCCTCGCCGCCGTCAGCGCCCACCTGACGACAAGACATAGCTCATGTTTCCATGTCGCAATGAGTTTCCGATGAAGTTTCAATGAGGTTTCAATGAGCCGTTTTTGGCTCGGTTCCCAGTCGCAGGCATTAACGCGTCTCACGATTCCTACAGGACCGCAGGCGCACCGACTGAGATATCTGTGCAGGACAGCAAGGCACAGACACCCTGTTAAGGGGGGTCACAACCTACAAAAAGAAGGGTATTTCGCCCTGATTGTTTCTGCAGAAATCAAAAGCCGCACCGCCTGCAGGTGCGCCATAACTGTGGACAGCACCGGCGGCGAGCGCAGCCGCAGCGGCGACCAGGCAAAGTTCGGCGGCACGCAGCGCTCCTCCACTATCGGCGCCGCGCCCCAGGTGAGCGCCCAGTCCGACGGCGCTGCGGCTTGGGCAAAGGACGTCAGGATGCGGGCGCCCACAGCCTGGCCGGGCGTCGCCTGTGCATCAGGTATGGCTCACATTGTCAAAAAGGGCAATGCTGTTTGCCGTGGCACTCTAGCGAAGACAGATGAGCGCCCAATCCGCCGGCGCCGCGGCCTGGGCGAAGGACGTCAGGATGCGGGCGGCCCGCAGCCTGGCCGGGCGTCGCCTGCGCATGAAGAAATCCGCGTGACGGTCAGGAATTCTGCCGGAACAAAGCAATTTGCGAGGCAGTTGCGAGTGGTCTGGCAGCGAAGTTGGTTCATTAAGATTTCGGATTGCCTGCACTTTGGCATAGTGTGCTCTGCTGCATCGGCAAGCCTGACAGCAGCCAGCACGCAAACTTGGAGGGCGTTTCTGTTTCGTCGACGCCAGCCCGGCAGCCCAACTTGCGGCCAGGGTGCATGCCTGGACTTGCAGATGCAAGAAATAGTTTGCAATCGCATGCAAGACACCAACCCAGTCTGTGTCAAAATCAAGCGCACTGCGTTCCCCTGACTGCCGGCAGTGACGTCCAGTGTGGATCGCAAACGAAATGCAGAAAGGCACATCACCACTGATATCTGATCGTTGCTCACAAGTCTCACCTGGGTTGCCGGGACGAAGGCGATTGCACCCAGCATGTGAAACAGGTGCGGCGCAAACAGGTCGTCCGCTTTTGCCGCCAGGTGCGCCGCCAGCATCTCGGCCGCTTTCATCGCTGCGCCGGCCGCCGCCTCCGGCGCGTGGCTGTCTGGCGCTGCCGCGTAGGACTCCGCGACGCGCTGCGCGCACAGCCTGAAGGTGTCCGCATCCACTTCGCCCTTCATGCCCACCTCCCGCAGCACCTGTGCGCATAAGGAAGCAGCGTTGAGAAGCGGAGTGAAAATTGGACGTGGCGTGAAGGTGTCCGCGTCCACTTCACTCTTCATGCCCAAATCTCGCAGCACCTGTTGCAGGTGGAAGGGTCAGCAAGACGGCATAGTCCTGATGGACGATTTGACACGGTTGGATAGTCTGGCAGCGACCACATGCTGCGAGCACAGTGTGAAAGTGTCTGCATCCACATCGCTCTCTACGTTTCCGTCCATCAGCACCTAGGCCCACGCGAAATGTGTTGGATCCAGCTGTCTCCCACGCCATTGGGGTAGGCCTTGTCGCGCTCATGAACGGTTGCCAGCAGCTGAAAATGAGTGCAGCACACCATGCGGTGCTCAGCTACAGCAGCTGACGGCGACTTCCTAGAGTGCAGGACAGACCGCGTTGTATCGTGCAAAACCTAACAGATTGACAGATGACAGACAGATGGCACTGTGTTGACAAAGCACCTGAAGCAGCGCCCAAGACAACATGGCCATGACACTGCCCACCTGCAGCCAGGCGCCGGTGGCGAAGCGGCCGGCAGGGAAAACCGGCTGCCCCGCAAACACCAGCGCCAGCAGCTGCGTGCGCGGGTCGAACAGCTCGTCCGGCTGCGCCAGCGCGCCCTCGACACCTGCACATACGCAGCACACGTGAATGGGGTTTTGGGTGTCCTTTGCCGACGCGCACAAAGCCTGGTAAGACCTGTGCTTGCATTTGCGTGTGCAAAAATCAGATACAGTCTGGCTGGGCTGCTGTGCCACTCTTCCATAATTGCAAGCAGACCAGGTCAACTGTAGTTGCGATGCCATGGCGAGTGGGATTTGTCTGCACCGTGTGAAACCGGGCATGCATTGCGAAATGAGATGCGCACCGGTGTCCACGAAGGGCGTCGCCGCCAGCGCCTCCTTGAGCATGTCATCACCCCGCAGCGCCGCCCAGCGCCGCTCGACGTACGCCAGCAGGCTCTGCTGCGTGCCCGGCGCCAGCGCCTCGAACGCCGGCAGCAGCAGATGCGCCAGGAGCTGCGCCGCGGACCATTCCGGCACTGACAGCCGCTCGTACAGCGGCGCAAGCGCCGGGTTGTGCTGCAGCAGCCGCGCCTGCGTGGTGAAATAACCCTCAATAAACAGGACGAGAGATTGCGAAATCTGGTCTACAATTTTGAACCATCTAGGGACGGACCGTACAGCGGCGCCAGCGCCGCGTTGTGTGGTTAGCCGCGCCTGTATGTGAACACCGGTGCAGCTTGACAATTACAAACTGGCGACACATGTGGCAGTTTGGAAGGGCCGCAGGACTGACAGTCGCTCGTACAGCAGTGCGACAGCCGGGTTGTGCTGCAGCATCCGCGCCTACACATTACAGGAAACGGAGCTGAATGTCGGGCAATGGCTAAACGGTTGAGGATCTGGACGCATCTGGTGTGGAAGCCGCATGTGCAGCGGCGCGGGCGCCGCGCTATGCTGCAGCGGCCATGCCTGCACATGTTGGCAAGCTCCGAACTATTTCGGCGAAAAGGGCGAAAGGCGAAAAGCTCCGAACTATTTCGGGACCGAGAAGCCGCCGTGCAGGGTGCCAGCGCCGTGTTGCGCTTCAGCAGCCGCCTTTGCAAAACGGAAGCTTATCTGTCCATAACTCAGACTTGCAGGTTGGTGGCCGAGAATTAGATTGCGAGCCCAAGGGGGCAGAAGCCGAGAAAGCTGCACCAGTGCCCGGCTGTACAGCGACAGGTGCCTTGCGCCCGCGCATGAGAATTGCGCCACGTGCTTGCGATGCTTTGGCTGCATCACAAGTCGTCACTGCAGCAGAGCAACACGAACCAGCGACTGGTCATGGGAGTGCCGGCACGTTGTGGTGCTTTGGCAGCCGGTCATGTGCAATGCAGCCCTGGCGAATCTGGTGCAGGGCCTCGCACATAATACTTCGCACAGCAAACGCCATGGAATTGATGAGCTGCACTTGAGACAGTGCTTGTGAGGTGGCCCCTACAGGCTCACACGGTAGGCCGGCCCAAGTGGGAACGACCTCCTTCTTGTGTTGGAAACACTGTTATGCGACCTTAGTGGAGCCACAAACCAAGAAAACCAAGACGGCACCTGAAGGTTCGCAGGCAGGCCAGCCCAGCCGCTGCACACCGCGTCCAGCACCTCCGCTGGGCACACCGCAGCATCCTGCGCCATGTGCGCGTCGCCGGCCGCGCCGCCGCCGGCTGCGCCGCCGGTCAGCGGGCGCCAGGCAGGGTTTTGCGGCGAGTGCGTGACGCCTGGGAAGATGGGAAGTCGCAGCAGGAAGGAGGCGTCGTCGGCTTCCAGGCCCCCGGGCACGCATTCCGCAAAGTACAGCAGCAGCCGGCTGCGGTCCTCATGCCTCATGGCGTCAGCCTGTAGAAGGCAGGGACCGGTTGGGTTTCATTTGGCATAAAAGTCTTCAAGCACAAACGCCGCAAAGTGCATTATCAGCCAGCTGCGGTCTTCATCCTGCATGGCGGCTGCCTGCCAGAGGCAAGGAAGTGTGTGATCCTGGCAGCATGCAGTCTTTCTATATTGAGTGTGACGGCCACCCGCTTTCACGTCAGAACGGACACATCGTGAAGTGTGCACCTCTCTCACCCTTCGTGAGGTCCAGAATACGTCGACTGCAAACATGTACATGGCATACAATCGGTGCAGCGCAAGACGTCCGTGCAGTTCATCTGTCGCAGGCAGGCTACCGACCTGCAGGAGCCCGGCGTCCGCGCACAGGCGCAGCTTGTGCAGCACGACGTCTTCGGTCGGCTCCGTCGGGCTCGCCCCAGGCGGGCGGCAGGCGGCCGCCGCAGCTGGAAACGCCGGGTGCAGCACCTACATGCAGACAGCTACCATGTTAAGGATAGCATGAGCAAGCCAGGCTGCCTTCTGCGGCAAAAGGGTGACACAGGCTCGTGGTAGCGTCATTGCTGAAACCGCAGACATCATGCTGTGCCTGACACAGCGGTCCTCATAGTAGCGGTGCGCAGCACCTACAACAAATTTTGTCGTGTCAAGCGCGACAAGCTCTTGGATAGAGCTTGCTGCCCTGCTTCATGGCTACTCTATGGTGCAGCACATGCGAACCAGAGAGCTTGCTTAGCGTTCATAACATCGGCACTCACTGGAAGGCCAAGACGCAGCAGCAGCGGTGTGAGCCACTCCCACAGCTGTGCCTCAGGGTGCGACTGCTGCGCCTCCTGTGGCACTGCTTCTTGCTGCCTTGTCGCTTCCTGCTGCTGCCCTTCGGTCGCCCCATCCATTCGCGCCGGAGCCGCCGTGGCCGCTGCCGCAGCCGCCGCCGCCAGGTCTTCAGACGCAGCAGATGCCATGTCGTCGTCGCCGCTGCCGCTGTCGACCGACATACTTTCTGCCGGACTGGCAGCGCCGGCGGCTACCCCGCCACTGGCGGCCGCCCCAGCATCGGCGGCCGCACCGGCAGCAGCAGCGCCGGCGGCAGCGGCTGCGGCAGAGTCCAGAGGCGCTTCCAGTTGCAGGGCGCCGATTCCGAGCGTCAGGGTGTCTGCCGCCGTAACGCCATTGGCCGCTGGCATACCTGGCTGCTGCGTGCCGGCTGCTGCACCATTGCTCGGCGAAGCATTGGGTGCTGCAGTGGCTGGTACGGCAGGCTGACCGGGCTGGATTGCTGCCTCTGCGCCGCTCGCGGGTGCGGGCGGGGTTGGCGGCGGCGGTGTAAAGACCAGCGAGCGGTGACACATGCGGAAGACGCCGCCTGCAATCAAGGAGTTTGAACATAGGCATACAGTCGCTCCTGCATGTCAGGTTCAATCGGATGATGCTCTGCACACGGACGAACACGGGATGGCAATCTCAGAGCAATGAGCTTGTCCACACCACGACTCAGACACCGCAGTGGAGCACTCAGCATCTGGTTGAGTACTGCCTGCAGAAAGCGCAACAGCCTGCGCTACAGACTGCGCAATGGCCAACACCACCTGCAGACAGCGGCAGCAGCGCCCACTCGCCGAGCGCGTCCCAGCCCTGTGGCGGAGTGCCGCCGCCGTTTTGCAGCAGCTGCGCCAGCATCGCCCACAGTGCCTGCAGCTGTGCCTGCGATGGCGCCTGACAAAAGCGGGAGACACGCCTGTGAGATGCAGATTTGACAGCTGACATTGCACCTTCATGAACAGGGACAGTGCCGGATGTGGAAGCCAGGCGAGATTTCAGGCTGGAAATTCAGCATCATATGCCAGCTGCTGATTGAGCAGTCTTCTCCCCTGAATCCGCTGACAAGACTTGAGGGATATAACCAAAATGCTCATCACGAGGTTCGTGGGACGTACTTTCTGGCCAGGGTGCCACGGCACCGGCATCGCAGGCGGCGGCGGCCGCGCCGCCAGCAGCGAGCGCAATGGCGGCCGCGGCGCCCAGTGCGGCGGCAGCAGCGCCGGCAGGTGCCGCTCCGCCGATGCTAGCTCGTACGATTGCACCTGAACACAAAGACACGGACTCTCGGTGAGGTGCAGGATTTGTGTTCGTTCGTTTCATCAACAGTCCCTACAACTTGTGGTGCGGCCACCAGCATGGCTGCACCTCCCAGGAAATGTTCTATACCTGGAGTGCAGAGCCGATAACTGCCGCGGCAAAGTGGTGTCCCAAATGCGCCACCACATCCGGATGCAGGAACTGCTCCGCCAGGCCAGAGGAGGCGGCGGGCAGCACCTCCAGCGGCGTCGGGCGCATGCCCGGCGGCCACGCAAACAGCCTGCACGAGACAGGACATGTTTGCATTACAGCACAGGGGGCCCGGAACATGAAAACGGGCCAGCATGGCCTGTGGAAGCCACTGTTTGCAGCATGACGGCAGAGGATCTGGGAGTGCATCAAGTCATCACACGTCGTGGCTGTAGGTGGTGGTGACTGGAAGTCTCGCCAGATGCTCTTGGCTCTGAAGCCTTGGTCCCTCAGCTTATTTCGAATGACGGGTACTACTGCACCTCTTGGAGCCAAGGGGGATGACGGTGCCGCCGCCAGTCGGAACCGGCAGCCCGACGCAGTCTCGCACGCGTTCTGCGACATAACGCCCCGCGGCCGCAGCGACCGCAGTGCCGTCAGCGGCATCGGCCTGCCCTGCACCCGCCTCGGCGCCGCCGTCGGCACGCCGCGCCGCCCAGTTGCCGAGCGCCGGCAGGCCGCCACCGGTTGCAGCAGCCTACACAGCAATAGTCGCACCCTTGTTTGATGCAGTTCTGACCGGTTCTGACAACAGTCTCGATTTCGCTTTGGCGAATTGGCCTGGACCTCTGCCGGCCAGCAATCCTCATCGCCCCATATTCAAGAAGAAAGACTGGTGTGCACGTTCCGAACGATTTGTCGCTCCGCCGCACCTGAGCCTCGGCCCACAGCCCCTGCGCCGCGACCAGGGTGTGTGCGACGCCCCGCTGCACCGCCGCCACTGCGGCTGCGACTTCAACATCCAGCCCCGCCGCCAGCCCGACCTGGGGACCGCCCTGTATGCCCAGAAGAGTACGTTGCGCCTTTTGCAAGAACTTTTGACATGGCACACACAGGGCTCGCCATACAGAGTCGCTCGAGGTGCAGCTGTTGCTGCACTGCGGCCACCGCTGCCGCCACATCCACATCCAGGCCTGCGGCCAGCCCGACTTGGGGACCGCCCTGTACGCTCAGAAGGGTGCAGCACGCTTGTTGCAGGGTACAATGCGCTGCCCATTGTCCCAGCACCAGGCGCCCACAGGAAGCGCCATGCAGGCATGATTGTTTATAGTTCTGTTGTGAAGGCCGAGATTTCCACAACCAGTCCCGCAAAGCCGAAACGGGGGCCCTGCACAGCCACATGCTATGACGCGGGTGTTTGATGACATTACATGCGCCTGATGCCAGTCAATTTCAAGATGAACGCCCTGTACATGCGCTTGCTCAATGTGTCGGCAGCTGCTGCCCGTGCGACATGCCTTCGCCCAATCGACCCTGCTGCACGCCAGCGAGGCTACATGCGGAAGTCTTCGACTCCAGAAATCTTCGACTCCAGTGCGCCATGCTTGCCACACTGGTAGCATTGGGAAGCAGCCTCGAGCAAGACCGAGACGCAGCCAGGATGCCGATCTGACAGCGGAGCACTTTGACAGTGCCAGCAAGCTGTGCGCGAAACACACCGCCCGCGCATTTGGTGGGACCTAACACATGGACTCCAACCTCACACCGGAATCACCTGATCATGAGGAGGCGCTGTCCCAGCGCCGTCTGCCGGTGCGCTGGCATCGTACAGGTCGGCGAAGCAAAATCGCAGCAGCGCCGCTGCCTCGCCGGCAGTGACGGCGCCGGCATTGTCGCCCCGGCGGCCGTATGCCCGCTTCAGCATCGCTCTGAAACATGGCATCAACACATCTCATATTGAGCATTGGCAGAACGACAGTAGCATGGCCGCCTTCTTGGCAATGGCGGCGCCCGCGCCGTCGCCTCGCTGGCCGTATGCCCGTTTCAGCATCGCTCTACAGGGGTTTGCACAGCGCTCGCGGGAGTGTGTATTGGTGCGTTCAATGCTGCGACGGCCAGAAACAACACATGGAAGCTGGGACCATCTGGCTCCTCCCCTTGCGCCTTGCATGCTGTGAGCAAGTCAGTGCTGTTCACTGGGCACGGAATAGCAATGGCCTCTATGTCCCAAATCATGTCCCAAGAGCAGGTTTGCTTCATGCCACATCGGGTAGGTGAGGGTGAAAGGAGCTGCAGCACGGGAGAGCACAGTCTCAGCAACAGCGCCGACGCATTTCTTTCCACGCAACTGCAGCTCGCAACGTCGTGCTTCCCCGACATGGCCACTTGCAGCTGGCAGTGCTGCGTCAAGGACGTACCAGCCAGGCCCTTGGGTGATGTCGAGCAACCAAGAGCAGCTGGTGAAACTCGCTCCAAAGAGAGTTCCTTTTGCGACTGCTTCATGCCATTCCTGTGTGTCAAGGTCCCGAAACGACCAGCCCCAAAGAAGTCGCACCCGACGCTGGCCGGCGTCACAGACGCGAGACTAGAGATGCTCGTCGCCTCCAGGGCCGCTCCATCAGGCGCAAAATTCCTGAAACTTCTTGGTCGGAAGTGATCCACACCTGACGCTTGCCGGCGTCACAGAAGCCAGGCCGGAAATGCCAGCCGCTTCGAGGTCCTCCTTGACGGCCGCCGGCGCCTCGTGCAGCGGCGCGCGGCGGTGCAGCCAGTCCAGGGCCGCCTGCCCCATGTCTGGCGCCGCCGCCTGCAGGATAAAGTGGCAACTCGTTTCCAAACTGCGCAAACCTCGCGACGCGTATGTCAAAGGCCACTTCATGCAGAGCGGCACGGCGGTGCAGCCACTCCAGCCTGCTTCATGTCTAGCGCCGCCGTCTGCAGGAACGCCACGTGTTCATTGCAGGTTATCCAAAGTTGGAGAATAACAAACCGCCCGGTACAAGGTACATGCAGTCGAGGCACTTCAGGCGAGCGAGAATGGCTGCGTGAACAGGGCGAACTCTCGGAATAATCGCCGATTGCACAGCTCGCGGACACGTCTGATTGGCCAGATGGCTTGCTGTGCATCTGCGAGTTTTCAACACACACGATTTGTCCAGAACCGTGACTGCAAATAGCTTTCATGACTTGCCTGCAGGAATGCGCCGTCGGCGAGAGGCACCGTCCGCCGGCTGGAGCGCAGCCGCCAGATCGGCTTCGCCGCAGCGTCCTGGCAGATCTGTAGGGGCACAGATTGGCACTTTGAATGAACGCGCCGGTTCTGGAGACATTTAAAATGCGGCATGGGCTTGGGACCCCGCGATGCTGCCGCCGAAAAGCACAAACCAGATGTGTGCGTTCCTGCCGTCTGTCTGGCGCATGCAGCTCTTTTCGCTTTCGCTGTGTGCAATGACAGCCAGCGCGTGCTGGGCGCAGACAACAGCCGGGCAGCTGGCAGCACAGTGACAGCGAGGAGGCTCGAAAGAATCCTCCACGATCGGCAGCATTGCACCAGCCAGGTGCCCGATATCGTGCAGCCAAACGCGTTTATGCGAACATCGTGTCACATGCTGATGCAGTGCATCTCGTCGTATACCACGAGTTTGATACCTCGCCATGGCCAAAAAAAATATCATCTGCTCGTGAGATAAGCGGTGCTTGGCGCCAGCCGTGTGCCATTGCTGAGACTGCTGCGTCAAATCCGCAAGCTTGCTCGTGTCATCCGCCGCGCCGTGTTTTGCCGCATCAGAGATCTCATATAATATGACGTTGCTTCTGCCAGCTCTGTGCACCTTCTGCGCCAGCGCGAAGCCGGCGCCGCTGCCCTCCGCCGTCGCCAGCGCCGCTGCGGGCGGAATGAGCGCATACAAGTTGTCGGCTCCCAGCTCCAGCAGCGTCTTGAACGCTTCACCCCAGGCGCCGCACACGCACGCCAGCAGCTCCAGGTTGAATCGCGCCGCCGGATCCTCAGGCGATGTGCCCTTCGCATAAATGGCAGCAGACGTGCTGGAAGGAACATGAAAATGTTGCTGCGCATGCACGCAAACAGCTCCATGTTGGACCTCGCCGCAGGAGACTTGCCCTGTGTGAAAGCAAAGTGTTTTGAGACCGAGGACCGTCCAGGTGCCGTGCACGCACGCCAGCAGCTCCAGGCCGGAATCGGGCGGCAGGCTCTTCTGGGATGTGCCCTGCCACAATGGAGCACAACCTTCTCATCGTAGAATCCGTTGCAACTTGTCTTCTCCTCACGTCCTCAGGCACCGCGCCCGCACGCCGTGCCGCCTGGCTAGAGGCGGGGCTTCAGCGCCATGAGTCAGACGAGCCAAATTCCAGTGGAAAGCCTATGTTCGACGAGTGTAGCTCCTGGGATAGAGGGTTCTGCTCACCTGCCAGTCCAGGTGGCGGCCGCTGGTGCGGCGCAGCAGGAAGTGGCCGCCGATGTGAAACGGCATCGCGGCCAGGCCGCTGGGCTGCCCGCCATCTGACGCCAGCGCCGGGTTGGGTGCGGCCACACCACCGACTGGCAGCAGCGCCGACAGGCCTGTGGGCAAGCACACTTGCTGACGCGCCGATGGTCGATGAAAGTGCGCTGCTGTGTTGGAACAACAGACGCTCGAAGAGTGCACAGCGCCCACATGGATAGCCTGGCGCGGATGTGCGTGAATCGAGGCCGTCACCACAAAACAAGCCGAGCGCATCAATCCACGTGGTGCGCACAAATTCATTCTCATGCAGCATGTCTACATAGCAGGGCCTCTCACCAAGAGCCACAGCATGTCGCTCGCAGAGGGTCACATGTGTACTCATGAGCGAGTCGTGCACCAGGCAACCTCACCAGGCGCCAGCTCGGCCCGCAGGCGGCCTCGCCGTGACGAAAGCCGCACCATGTGCCGCGCTTTCACAGATGCGCTCAAATGAAACCAAGTGTAATGAGAAGAAGTATAATGAAGAAGTATAATGAGAAGAAGTTGCACCTGGCGCCGGCTCCACTTTCAGGCGGCCGCGCTGCGACAACAGCCGCACCGCAACGCCTGCGGCAGGCACTGCATGCTGCGCCGCCAGCCGGGCATCGGCCGCCGCCTCAGCGGAACGGCCGGCGCCGACGCAGCCCGCCACCAGCCACTGCTGCTGCACCGCTGCCTCGTCGCCTGCATACCATATCACGTTGATTCGAGCACACCTTCGGTTCAATTGTCAAGTGTTTTCAAGGAGGGCCGCCGCCTCTGCCGACCGCCCCACGCCGCCGCAGCCTGCCACCAGCCTCTGCTGCTGCGCTGCCGTCTCGTCCCCTGTGACGTGCAGTTCACATGCGTTCGAGGTGAAGGGAAGGATGTAATGATGGCATGAGGGTTGTACAGAGCCCTGCCGCCCGCCCCGCGCCAATGCAGCCGGCCACCAGCCACTGCTGCTGCGCCAATGCGGCCACCAGCCACTGCTGCTGCGCCGCCGGCTTATCGCGTACATCTCCAATTTGAGGTGAAGGCAGCAGCCATGCCCCCCGAAAAACCACAATGCGAGACTGGACTGAGGAATTTTTGTACGGAGTGATCATTGTTTTCGGCAGCTGCCGTCTCTGCAGAGCAGTCACAAAGTGTGCAAGATTAGGTATCAAATCTACCCAAACTGCAGGCGATCATGAAGATGGAAGGCCTGTCGCCGTAAGGAGACCAGCCATAGCCACGGAAATGCGGCCGAGCTGGACTCCAGGACGGCAGCTGAGGCTCAGGGCCTCATGCCTACACACAACACATTGGGCTGATTTCGCTCGACTTATAAAATGGTTTGGCGACCGCATGCTCGATATACAAATTGACCTTGCCGCAGACTGTATTCGGACCTTTCTGCACGGCGCAGTCCAGCCAGGCGGCGCGCGTCTTGCCGGTCCTGGAATTCCGCAGCCGGTCGCCCAGGCTGGCCAGGCCGCTGCGCCGGCTCTCCTTGAAGACATGCTTCTGGTCCGGCACCCTGCTCGACACCGCCACCTGTGCGCACAGTCGGGTGTCCAATCCAAGCCACTGGTCATGATTGGCGAGATGAGTCGAATACTTTGAATCAGAGCCAGGCAACAGCTTGCAGAAGATTTGAGTCTCCCACCTGTGCCATGCAGGCAGGTGCGTCGGCGTCGACGTCCCACCGCATGACGCGCACCGCACGCAGGTGCTGCAGAAACAGCAGCGCCGGCGCCACAGCGGCGATGAAGCTGTCTAGCAGCTGGCTGGCGGCGTCGACGCTCCAGCTTGCCTGCGATTTGGCGAATCGGTGATGTTTGGTCAAAATTCCTGCTCAGACATGGCGGTGATGAGAAGCTGTCCAGCATCTGGCTTGCAGCAGTTCAACATCGATGTCGAACCCTTGCATGATCATCAAGGTGGGGACATCCGAGGATCGCACATGGCTGATTGCGCCGCTTGCCGCCTGCGCGTTTGTGCGCAGCGCAAGCCGCAGCAGAGTGCCCTCGACGCCGCCGCTGACGTCCCGGCCCGCAAACCCCCACGGCGCAAACTGGTGCGCAAAGTGCGTCGGCAGCTCCGTGCCCGTGAACTTGTACTTGCGGGCCTGCGGTACTGCCTCCGGTGGCGCGGCGGAAGCCGAGGCAGCGCTGCCGGTCGCGCTGGCGCGGGCGGCCATGGCCAAAGAGCTGCCGATCGGGTCCCACATGTGCAGGCTGTCACCTGCAGTGGCATTCTGTGAGGTTTGAGACAGAGGAGTTGACACAGATGGTCTTGGCTGCTGAGGCGGCCGCCCTGCATGAGTTGGGACTACATGATGGCTGAGATGGCCGATGGATAGCTCGCGAGGTCACGTCAGCTAAGTAAAACCTTGCGATTTGCAAACGGCCAAGGAGCGAAAGGCGCGCCTGCCAGGACCATGGGCAGGTCGGTGAGGGCGTAGGCAGCCATGAGGCCGGCGCCGGCGCCGCACGCGCGGCCGCGCAAGTGAAACGGCTGCGGCGGCAACTGCAGGTCGCACAGCTCCTTCTCGCTCAGGTACACACCTACGGGAAAAGAGTTTGGCTCTATGCAAATAAAAGGCTGGCATCGTTGAAGGTTTTTGCATTGAGATGGCCTGATAGAAAGTTAGTGACAGCACACAGAAAAAAATATGTGCGCTGCCGCTGACGTCCAGCCGGCCGCACCAGCCGAAACAGCAGCATTCGATCTGCACCGTATTTCTAGTCTTGAGGTTCACGAAGGACTGGAGCATAGTTTTCTGCCGACATGGGAATTAACGAGAGTCGGAATGAAAGACGTGACGTGCAGTGTAGAACCGCAGTGGCAGCAGCATGCCAGGCCGGCAAGATGACATTTGCCTTGCACAACTGTGAGCGCCACCATGCACCTCAAGGCGGAGATTTTGGGCAGGAAAAGCATGCGATTGCCAGTGCGGGAGACTGTCTCAACGTCGCCCATCGATGGTGGCAGGTGCATGTATGATGCGATTCCTGTCCCACGACTATCCTTCTAGACTCAGGTTGAACACCCAAGGGAGTGGGCACCTGAGGAACGAGACCCTCTGCAGCAGGCAGGCCAAGTTCGACGGCACTTTTCGATGCCAGCCACAACAGGCGGCCATGCACGTCTGCTGCTGCACCAGACCGAGCTGGCGTGCGTGGTTGTACAGGCTTGAATGAGAGATACGAGCAAGCTTTTGCAAAAGCACAGGCGCGCCTGGGATGCTGACGCAGACAGCGGGCCCCTGGAATTCCGCGAGCCCCGGCTGCAACAGCGACTGTGCTGGGTGGCGCCGCGCGTCCAGCCATACGTCCATCCTGGAAGCGCCTGCCGCTTCCGCGACTTCCGCGATGTCGAACAGCGCCTCCACGCCGCGGGTGCGCTGCGACGCGAGAGCTGCGGCGAGCGAGGAGGCGGCCGGGCACGGCAGCTGCTGCGTGTGGTCCGTCGACACCTGCGCACAGGTTAGGACCGTGTCAGAAGTTCGGCATTACATGGTACAGTATTCTGCAGTCGGTGCTGCTGCAGATGCCGGCGGAAGGTCCCAGTCAATGAACGAAAGGACCTGATTTGTGCACGCCACCATGTCGCAAACTGAAGGCACATCGCCAGGGCACTGCCATAACAGCACAGTCCAGGTGCCGGGACCATAGCAGCTTGTGACCTGTTGATCACTATCGTCAACTGCCGCGGGAGCTGCCTGCTCTCGCTTGGCGGCACCGTGCTAAAGCAGCAGACTGCACATACTCAAGCAGAGGCTACAGGTATCTCCTACTAGTGGGAGAGTACTATCCCCAGGTTCGTTAACAGCACACATGGTGCTGGCAGCGCAGGGTTTGCACCCTCGGCGCCTTCCCCCATCTGCACTTCGATTCCCTGCGGGGGGCAGCAGCCGCGCGACTTGTTGCCTGTAAGAGGCTGCAACGATGGTTTTTCGTGCTGGAGTGAACGCGCGCCTGGTGGTGGAAGCGCAGAGACTGCGCCCCAAGCGCCTCCGCCGTCTGCACCTTGATGCCACGATGCACCAGTCGCGCCGCGCCCGCCGGCAGCCAATCCGCATCATTGACGAAGAGCGACTCGGCCGGCACCATGACGGCTTCCGCATCGGGCAGCACGATGTGCAGCTGCTGCGAGGTCCCGCCCTGCAAGTTGGCAGCAGCGCGAGGTGTGGATTCGCTTCGGAAGATGGAAGGACTGAAATTTGTTTCTGGCGCCGTGACGGCCTCCGGGAAGCACGCTGTGCACCTGTTGCAAAGTGCCGCCCTGCAAAAAAAAAGAGAAGCTTCGTCCTGGAGGTGTGAAGCATGGGTGACAAAAACGACGACGGAGGCGGCGCCATGACGGCTTCCGCATCCGGCAGCACGATGTGCAGCTGCTGCAGATTCTTGCCCTGTATGTCTGCAGCTGGAAGATTTCAGGTCGTTTCGGAAGCAAGAAGCAGAAAGGCAGCGACGATCAACAGCGCCTCGGCCAGGGCCATTGGCTTCTGCATTGGGAGCCATCCATCAGGAGCCTGGCACATAACCCATTCACGATGCTGGTCAGACGATAACCATCGGCATTTCAGATCTGCTCTGTGGCGGAGCAGCTCACCAAGCAGTACGATGCATCAGGATGCATTGCACAGCATAGCCTTGCAGCACGACCAAGAGCATACAATATTTCCGAAATGAGCCAGAGAAGAATGATCGATGCTGTGGTTAAGAGCAGGCAAGGCGTCAATGTCAGCCGAATGAAGTAGTAAAACACCCAGGAGGGTTCCGTTTGCATAGCCCTTACCCGCAGGACATGTGAAGCCAGCAGGTCTGCCAGCGCGCCTACAGCGGCGAGTTGGGCATCAGACAGCGGTGCGCCCGCAGCCTCCGCTGCGATGTGCCGCAGCGCGTGCGCAACCTGAGTGGCGCCTGGCTCGTCTTGCACCTGCCCGAGGAAAGGCATTGTCACATGGCGCATTGCCACTGTGCTTCACTTTCCATGCTCTACTTTGCGATACGCCAGAGCCCGCTGCGTGGCCTGGTATCCTGACGCACTCGAAAGTGAAGCGGCTGGCTTGTAACAGTGTCAGGGCAGAAATCAGGATCTCAGCCGCCACGACGTCCCGCGGAAATTGGCATTCAGTGGATGCACATAAGCACAGCAGCCGGTGCGGGGAAGCAGCACAGCGAAGCGCGCACCCCCAGCGCCAGCAGCGTGTCGCGGTGCTTGGCGGCAATGGCAGGTGACACGATGCGTAGGCAGGGCGTGCTGCCGGAGGCGTCCCGCAGCGCCGCCTGCGCCGCTGTCACGAAGCCGTCGCCCACCCTGCAGGAGATTGACAAGTTCCAGTTCGTTCTAGGCGGCCTGGCACAACCGTCAGTAGCATGAGGAAAAGCCGACAGCTCGCCAGCCGCAACCAGGCTGCCTGTTTGGATTGCTGGCTTCCGAACTGCTGCCTTGGATGGAGGTGGTGAGTTCTGGTCACAAAAAGGTAAGCGTCACGACTTGAGCAGCTACCCCTGAGCATGGCCCCGCCAGAGGACCCCAGGCATGTGCCCGTTTTGCTGTCATAGACGAGACGCGTTTACCTCACGCCAAGCAGCCCTATATGGTCTCGTATCGATGTGATCCAGCCGACCAGCACTTGCCGCCCGTCACCAGCGACTTGTGTGCCTATCTCGCTGCCCGACGCAACGCGCATGGCTGCTCTGCAAACATTCCTGTCGATGGGAACCGTTGTCGTGTGAAGCGAACGGGACCCAGCCGCCGCCCTGTAGGGCGGCCCCGACGACGTCGCGCAACAAATGCTGTCCCAGAAAAGATCGGTTTGGTATCATATCAATGTCAGTATCAGGCCTCTGTGCGAAATCGCACCAGACCCAGGCACCGTCCTCCAGGGTGGCTCGGACGACCTCACGGCTGGCGCTGTCGTCCATGGCGCGGCCGAGCGTCTGGTACAGGCGGTCGGCGACGCCCTCGAGCAGCGCCGCCGTCTCCGCGCTGCCGACCTGCGGAGGGCAAACACGTTGCACGGGACTGCTGCTTGCTTCCGATGTGGTGAGTACTGTCAAGGCCATCCAAATCTGCCTGGAATGAGCCGACACCGTAAAGCTGATACCCCCCGAGATGTGCACTGTACGGCGGACGCAGCTGTGAACAATCACGCAAGGACACGGAGTTTTGTCATGTTTGCACGCACTCGGGGGTGCAGCCGGCCGAGCTCCAGCAGCTGCACCGCCAGCACATTGGGCGACGGCGGCGCCGCCCACCCAAGCTTGTGCATCAGCGCCGGCGACGGCTGCCGCCCCTCCGGCATGTCCACCACCCGCACAGCTGCGCCAGCAGAGGTTGCAGGTTGTCACTTCAGGAGGTCTCTGTTGTTCAGCCCACGAAGCTCCGGCGACTGGTCATTGCGCTTGCTGGTTGCAGCTGACGCGCACGCCACAGGCAAAACCACGATGGTACCGGATTTGTGATTGTGGCTGTGGCTGGGGACGCGCAGTGAGAAGTCGACTTGGTGCATCTACGACAGAGCCAGGAGCCCAAACAGGCATGCGTATCGGATACGCGCCTGCCGAGACGAGCCACAGGTCTGCAGGGGGCCGCGCCAGCCGCGGCGCTGCCAGCGGCGGCAGCCGCTGCGCCGCTCCGCTATCGCCACCGCCGCCGGCAGCAGCCGGCACTGCTGCTGCGCGCGTCTGGCTTGCCGTTGTCCAGGGCAGCCCCGGCAGCGGCGGCGCAACCAGCACAGGGCACCACACCAGGCGCGTGAGCGCCATCCACATCTCAGCATGGCTCTCGTCGCCTGCGCCAGTGCCAGAGAAGCAAAGCTTGGGCTTCGGTGTGTTGGTCGAAGTACTGAGGGGCACCAAGTCAGGCGCATGGCCCTTGTCGCCTGCGCAGGCTCCAGAGGAGGATAATAGTGAATCCGTGTGGTCAAATCACGAGCAGTGAAGGCGACCAACGGCAGGAGAAATCGAGTTGCTCGGTTTGGATAATTATCTCCACAAATGCGCTGCGTCCCGATGACCTTCTTGCAGTTCAGCCGGGCTGTGAGGCATGTCCTGCGCTGCATGTCGAGCTTGTGTCACGAGACCCAAATCATTGGACCCTGCGAAGGCCAGCAGCTCGGCTCTGCAGCAGGCATGCGACTGACACCACGCTTGAGACGCGCGTCTGGCCGGCATGCTATGTGGGCCTCTCCTAATGCCAGCACTCGGTCGTGACACGAGACAAGTGCAGCTTCCCGACTACAGTCCATGTCGCCTCGCAAGAGACATCACGGAGAACCTCGGCGAAGAGGAACTGATCTACCAAGGTATATGTATCTGACAGATAAACCTTCACCTTCGTGCTGTGCGAAGCGGTCCAGCTGCTCCAGCAGCGCGCGCGCCCGCCGCAGCATGGCATCGAGTTCCGCCGCCGGCATCGCCACAGCCACCGTCGCCGCTTCCGCCGCCGCTGCTTCCAGCTGCCGCGCCACATCCACGAGCGCCTCGAGGCTGACGCGGGTGCGCATGCCCAGTGTTGCCAGCGCCGCCAGGACCTGGAAGGAGGATTAGCAACCCTTGCCCACCTCAACTAATGGTGGGCAATCAATCAATAAGTCTAAACATATGTCGTAGGTCATGAACAAATTCCCTCATATGGCCGTCACAGGCAAAGGCCTAGAGAAAGCGCTGCCCACACTGCTGTTCGCATGTTCAATCTCTCAACTGGTCAGCGAAGGAGAAAGCGGCACCAGAAAAAGGGTCCGGCCATCCAGCAATGCCTTGAATCTGGGGGACTTTGAGAGATTCTCTTCTGTTTTCAGTGACACATTCCTTCCTCCCCTGGTGGGCAGAGGCGTAGGCGGGTCTAGGCAACAGCATGCCACTGCCGCCAAGTGGAGCCGCCAAGTGGAGCCGCCCGCTCGCCGTTGCGTCGGCACACATACAGCTACAGCCAAAAGCCAAGAATGCATATCATCCTATGCCTCTTCTCCTCACCTGGTCGTCGGAGGTAAAGGCAGGCCCAGGAAACAGTTTGCCGCTGTCCAGCAGCGCCGCCACTTGCTGTTGCGTCGGTAAAGTGCACACAATACAGCTAAAAAATACATGATGTGCACCATTTCACTGCTTCCTTTTCCTCACCTGATTGTCGGAGGCGAACACAGGCCCGGGGAACAGTTTGCCGGCGTCCAGCAGCGCCGCAAGCTCGCCGTTGCGCGGGTCGAACAGCTGGCGCGGCGCTAGCAGCGCGCCATACGCCGTGCTCACGAACGCGACCTGCACATCAGAACAAGTGTGTTGACAGTTCGTTCCTTGGGCTCTGACGATCGCAGCAGCTCAGCAGTGCCGCAGCTGCCGCAGTCCTGCCACATAAGATCCCTTGAGATCACCCAAGCCGAGAGTCCCACCCTCGGCAGCTGCAGCCGCGGTGGCTCTGGCAACTCGCTCAGGTCTCCCTGCACGCCGTAAAACGTTGTACCCCGCAGACCTGTCATATCCGCTTTCCGGACTTGAGGAAATAATAAAAACGCTCCCAAAAGCTCACCGTAGGCAGCTTTGCCTGCAGGGTCTCCGGCAGCTCGTGCAGGGCCCGCAGTACACTGGCAACCGCCCTGTCGCGTGGACCTGCCGGCAGCGCCGCCGCATGCGGCAGCAGATGTGTCTCCACAAACTCGTGCTGCCCCAGCAGCGGAACGCCCAGCCGGCCTGCCAGGATTGCTGCCTCCTCCGCCGACGCTGTAACGACAAAGCCGTCAGACAGCAGCGCCGGCGGCGTGTTGGGCGGCGGCAGCCGACGCGGCCGCGACGCCAGGTCCACAAAGTGCTGCCCTGTGACGCCGTCGCTGCCGGCAGGCTGCTGCTGAGGCGCAGGCTGCGGCGCTGCAGGTCCCGCGGCGTCGGCGTCTGCGGCAGGCGGCGGCGGCAGCGGCGGCCCAGAAGGAAAGATGGGAAGCTGCTTGAGCGCCGCCGACGCCGCCGCCGTAATGCCGCTGCCCTGGCTGAACCAGCGCTCCTGCAGGTACCGGACAGCTGCTCGAGATCCATTCAAGATCATTCATCTCAAAAGATACCTTGCACACATGCCCATATGCAGGGACTCTCATGCGCAAACCCTCATGCATGACAAAGGCATGACGCGCAAACCGAATTACACAAAGGATCAGGCAAGAATGTGTAGTCGGGGGGGATCAAGATCTTGATCCCCCTTGGTGTAGTAACTCACTTTTGGCATGGTGCGGCGTCAATTTTTCAGCTGAGAAGGATGCCCACCTGGAGCAGGAACTCTCGCAGCTGGGTGCGCTCCGCTGGCTCCAGCCCCGCGGACGCAAAGCCGCCGGCAGCAGGCGCTGCCGCGTCTCGCTCTGCGCGGGCGCCCTCAGCTGCGGCGGCTGCGGCCGCCGTGCCAGCTGCAGCCGTCTCGCTGATCGCAGCCAGCAGGCCCGCTCCGCTGGCGGGGTGCACGAACTGATACACCTGTGACAGGAGGCAGTATTTCACGGGCCTCACTCAATAAATTGATCGACCTTCTGTGATTGAACCACCATTGCCATCCGAGCGCAGGCATGGACAGCAAGGCTGACAGTTGCTCTGAACCTTGGGCAGCCACAGTGCAGGCACGGCTCCATTGCCTCCTCGGGCAGCGGAGAGGCGCCAAAAAGTGTGCAGGACACCATCTGACAGCTTCCTGCACAGCAGCTGTGAGACTATGCGACCTTGTGCAGCCAGAGAATGCGTGCACACCTCTGTCGCGTCTTCGGGGAGCGCTGAAGCGTCCAGTAGCCGGCAGCCCAGCTTGCGAAGCGCAGAGCTGACGCCGCCGGCCCAGGAGCCCGGCGCCACCACCGGCAGCCGCGCGGGCGCCGTGAGGCGGCCGCCGCTGACAGGCACCAGCGGCAGGCTCCGGAAGCGCTGCATGGCATGATTAGATGACATGATTCGTCAAATCATTCCCTATGCACCACCACCGGCATCCGCGTGGGCGCCGCGAGGCGGCCGCCGCTGACGGGCACAGCGGCAGGCTCCAGAAGCGCTGCGAGAATGCCGGATATTAATTTCGAATTGAGCCGGATGCAGCGATGCAGCAAGAGCTGGGGTTACGGGAGTCTCGAGTACCCCAAAGTGGGTGAATGTTTCGATATCTCAGTTTGCCCGTTTTCGATATCGGGAACCCAGCGTGCAACATGCACACGACGATTGCACAAGGCATCCTGACGAGGTGCAGGCAGACAGGGCTGAAGCAGCTTCTTGTGGCACCTGTGACTCTGCCGCAGGGAATGCGGAGATGCGGCGCCAGAGACTCGCCAGCGCCGCCGCTGTGGGCTGGCCAGCAGTGCCCTCCGTCCACTCCACCTCCACCGCACCCCTGCATCACGGCACAACCACTTGAACCACAACAGTTCGAGCATCATGTTTGAGGCGATGCAAATCTCCTGCTTTCCACGCGTTTCAGGAGATGCCTTGCCCCTCGGACAACGCATATGCAGCAGCTCCTTCATTCCTGCACTTATCAGCCTGTTGTCAGGCTGCCCGCTGGATGGCATGACATCCGCCGGCGCCTCCGCCAGACGCTCATTCCGGCGTTATCCATGACGACTCGGTGAGAGATTCGTCATGAGCGATTGCCATACCTCCAGGCCGCCGGCAGAATGGCGGGCAGGAACACGTCCGCCAGCGCCTCTGCCGTCAGTGGCCGCAGGCTGAGCGCTCCCGTGGCGGCGACCGCCATCAGCCGTCCCGCCAGTGCGGAGGCGTCAGGGAAGTGCACCAGCAGGTGGCCCTGGCTGCCGCCCAGCAGCGATACATCCTCGTCGTTGGCCATGTACAGCACCCCTGCAGGTAAAAGAGTCTAGAGTTTCGCGGCTGTCCATCATCCATGGCACATGTTGAGGCCACAAATGTGTCTGGCACCAGCAGGTGGCCCTGGCTATTGCCCGGCAGCGCCACGCCATTATCGCTGTCAGGGCGGCACCGATGTTCAGACGGACATACAGTGGTCGAAAGACTGTCTGGAAGCTGCACAGCGCGGGAGCCTGATGATCTCAACAAATCCAGCTTCTGTGTACAGCAGCCAGCATGACGAGCTCCGGTACAAGCTGCCCATTGTTGCTGGCGCATAGATGGGTGTGCTCAGGTTCCGCACGCCATGCCCGTGTGGCATGTGACAGAGTGACAGATTTACTGTCTTGCGTCAGATGTAGTGCTACAATGGGTTGTGTCGTCTGCAACCAGTCTCAAGACAAACCTGCAAGACGACCGTAAACACCCTGCCACGCCTCATGCTGGCTTGTGGGATGCTGTTCTTTGCTTTCATAGCAAAAATCCATATGTGCAGGCCCGGCATCGACCGCCAGGCGCGCCATGCCCCACCGCCCGTCCGCAAGCGGCAGCAGCGCCAGCCCCGCCATCGAAACTGCTGAAGAATTTTCGTTTGGAGAACTCTAGATTTTCGAGATGACCGATATCTGCCGGCCTGGCGTCGGCCGCCAGGCGTAGTCTACCCCGCGACCCGTCCGCGAGCGGCAGCAGCGGCAGCCTTGCCGGCTGCGTGGCCAATGCTTACGAACAATATTTGTTTGTGACCCTGAGCCTGCTGACGCATACCTGCCGGTCCGGCGTCGGCCGCCAGGCGTAAAGTGCCGCGCCGCCCGTCCGCGAGCGGCAGCAGCGGCAGCCCCGCCAGCAGCGCCACCGATGCCGGGTCGTCGTCCAGAACGTCCGCCATGCACTGCTCTAGCAGCAGCGGCGCCGCCGCCCGCGCCGCAGCGTCATTGCCTGTAGTGACGAGGTTATTTAGGTTTCACCAAGCTGGCAGACGGGTTGGAGACCGCCAACACACTGAAACCTGCCGTCCGCCATTTCTCGTTGGTCCCAAAAGCTGCTGAAGCCTCACGCTGTAGCTGAATCCGGGTTTGCGGCATATGTAACGACATAGCTGACATACAGAGCTAGCCTTCACCACACTTCGGATGATCGTGCACCCGCAAATCGCCAGCCAGGAGCGGACAGGTGCCGCCGCAGCAGCGCCGGGTGCAGCGCCCGCGCTCCAGGGGCTTGCGCAAGCAGCATATCCGCCGCGGGTGGCGGCAGCACGGGGTCCGCGAGCGGCAGCCCCGCCGCCAGCAGCGCCGCCAGTAGGTTTTCGTCGGCGCGGCAGGCCTCGTCTGGCAGAACAGCCTCGCTGGGCGGCAGCCAGCGGCCGCCGCCTGCGCGCGTCCACACCACCGGCAGCGGCGCCAGCTGCATTCACACCCAAACGGATTTGCAGTTGTGTCGAAACACACAGAATGCCGCCCTTCTCGAGGAGGCAACTGCTGGATGCAATGGTCAACTGCCGTGCAGCGCATTATGGACCATTGCACTGCAAATCGTGTCTGTGTGGCACTGTTGCTAGGCTGCGGCTAGCTGCTGGCTGGAAGCAGCACACAGACCATGAGTTTCGAATAATTCTACGATAGGAGCGCAGAAGCCGGTTGGCAAATGCGCTGTGCTTTGTCGGTCCCAAGAATGAGAAATGGTCAGGTGAGCGAAAAGCTACCTCGGCGTACAGTGCATCCGCCAGCCCGCTCCAGGGCGCAGCCAGCTGTCCCGCCGGCCACAGCGCATAGTACGCCGGCTTCGGCCCCAGCACCTGCAAACAGAACCCTGGCAGCATGCAGGCAGGAAGGCTGGCATTCCTGAGTGTCGCATAAGGGCAGTATCCACCACGGCTGGAGCAGGGCACAATTGGGAATGCACAAGTCTGGGAAGCGATGTGCTGCAGTGTGCTCAATGATGGCAACCAGCAAGAGACGCTGCATATGCTGGAGCAGAGCTGGCAGCATGCGAAGCTTCAAATGCCGGTTGACGAGCCGCGGGATCTGTCGCAAAGCAGGTCTGTACAACTTTCAAGGCTGGGCCCATGTCACAGATATTCGAAGATTTGCTGCCCGACCTGCGCGGCGCGCAGCAGCGTGCGGGCGTATACGGCGGCGACGCCTTCCCGCAGTAGCGCCTCGTTCCAGGCGGCCCGCCGCGCGCTCGCCCGCGCCATGTCGGTGCCCAGCCACAGCTCCCGCCGATTGCTGCATAGAAAGCAGGTAGGATTGATGCAGAGCGGATCAGATAACGTATCGCCTCGTTCCAGGCGGCACGCCATGTCGGTGCCCAGCCACAGCTCCCGCCGATTGCGGCAGAACAGAAACGGATCTTTAGATATGTTCTGAAGTATCACCAAAGTCAGGCCAAACGCGCGCATGACGCGTTTCCGCCATGGTGCCATACGTTCTGTCAGTTGCAGCAGCAGCTCACATCGAATTGAGTGCTGAGCGATTGTGCCGACCAGCGACAACCAACTCGAGTACTGAACCAACTCGAGTATTGACAGGTGGGGTGCTCCTGAAAGGGAGGAAAACCTCCGGGGAAGCCCTGATATGAGGTAGCTTCCGTACCATGTCCAGCGTCTGGCCAAACCTCCTCCTCCTCGCACAAAACGAGGCTGGCGTTGCTGCACGAACAATATCTTCCTACCTGGAGAGCTCGAAGCAGCCGTTGACGTGCACCGGCAGCCCCGTGGCGAGTGGCAGCGGCAGAAACACGAACGCACGTCCCGCCCGGTGTGCCGCTGCAATTCCGTCATCCGCCGCACCCTGTTCGCCATCGGCGCCGCCATCCGCCGCCAATGCGTCTGCCGCCGTTGCTGCTGCCGCTCCGGCGGCATCTCCGGAAGCAGGAAGCGGCGCAGCGACGCCCACCCACGGCGTGAGCCCGCGGCTGTCCTTGCAGGCCTCGGCCGCCAGGCGCAGCGGGCCGCCGCCGGCCAGCGCGTTGTAGACGAGCCACCGCCGCGGCTGTCCAACTGGGCCTGCAGTGGGAAGCGCATGTACGGGTACAGCCTGTGTATACAGCTTCTAGTGCAATTGTGGCGCATTCGACGACATCGTTTTCAAGAAAAAACACGGCCGGCCAGCGCGTTGTAGACGAGCCCCTGTGGTGGAGGTTGAAGTCAGATCATTCTCACTGCAGAGAGCCTGAACAGGCTGTAGGTTCGCACAGCTCCTGAGAACAAGTACATGGGGAAGTTCGGGGACCTATACACAGCCTGGCTCCTACACACAGCTTGGCATCCAGATCGATCCGCGAACTTGGTACTCACACGCATTCCTCCTCGGCAGTTTCAAACTGTGCAATGGCTGGAAGTCAGCGCCACACCTGCAGCGTCCTCCTCGGCAATGGCAACCTGGCCGCACCCTGCCGGCAGATCGCCTGGCGGCGCCAGCGCCAGCCGCCGCAGCAGCGCCTCGCGATCCGTGTTCCGCATTGCCCGCATGATGGGCTCCTGCGGGTAGGCCTGGCCCTGCAGCACAACATACAGTGAACCATCTGCGAGGTGCATGTAGCGCTGGCAGGCATCAATGCGGTAAAGCACAACAGTCATCTTGTCATGCACGTCCTTTCTCAGACCCAGCTCTGTGCCTATCTGCTGCAGCAGAAGCTGCGCTGCTTTGAACGCCAGCAACAGGCCAGGGGGGCATACGCCAGGCAAGGAGAAAGGTCATGCATCCGTCCTGATCCGCATGCAGCGTCGAGCACACCTGGGGCACAGTGAGGCGGAAGCGGAACAGCAGGCGGGGTTCCTCCGAGCTGCCGTCTGAACTGTACACAGACAGCGTGCGCACGTACCTGCAGCAAGGTTTCATATGGATTAATCTTGTAGGGTTGGAAATTTGGGATTGCGGCAATTGAACGCTGATGCCGGTGCCGACATTGTAGGATTCTGTAGCACAATAGCAAGGATTGCTGTTGTGCAGTTTCAACTGAGGGTGGTGGATCCGAACAGCGGCAGCTCGAAAGTGCCGAGGTTGTCGACACTTGGCACGCAAAACAGAACGTCCTATCAAAAATCCACGATGTGTTATATGAAACTGCGTGATGTACTTGAGGAACAGCAGCGTGTCGGCGGCCTGCTTCTGGAAGGCGCCGAAGAGAGCCATCACGTCTGCCGGGCTGAAGGCGGTCTGCTTGATCTCGCTGGCCGCCGCCAGCGCCTCCGTCCTGCTCATGCAAGTGTCAGCTCAGACGTAGATCAATGTGTTGATGCAGATCAATGTGTTGATGAGCTAAGGAACCAGCTCGCAACAATTCATGTGACTGCACTGTGGCTTGTGTGGGACCGCCTGATCCTAACGTACTTTGCTCTTGTCCATCTACAAACGGATGCCTGGGCTGCGCCGCAGCCGCACCTGAGCGGGAAGCGGAAGAAGGTCCCGGGGAAGTGGCGGCGCAGCGTGCAGCCGAAGTGAAGGTAGGGCGACACCGCGTCGGGAAACTGCGCCAGCAGGCCCGCGCGCTCGAACCCGATGCGCAGGCCCGGCTGCGATGCGCTGATGCCCGGCAGGTACCTTTCAATAGAAGAAGAATGTAATGTTGCCGACACATCACCGGCTCTGCAAATATGAGCTATGTTGGCGAGCAGCTGGCGAGCAGGGAGCACGCCAGACATCTGCAAACGTCTGCCAAATAGGTGCTAGAGGGAGTCACACACAGGCCATTACGTCATGACACTCACTTGGCGTGCGGGTCGAAGAGCACGATGTTCTCGCCGCTGCAGAAGGATGGCACATCGGTGAAATGGTACACCGCGTTCCAGCCCAACCCGAACCTGCGCCCCCATAGATGAAGACAAGCTGAGCTAGTGTAAAGCGACCATATCGTCCTGATCACTAATATGTACTTGTCCCAAGCTGAGGTGATGCAGGACTACGCGCAGAGCTGTGACGATCAGCACGATGCTCACGATCAGCAGGATGCATATACGACCACCAACTGAATTTCCGAAGTGATGTTGTTCTTAATGTCGCCCTCAATCTTTGTGGCGCATTGACGCCGTACCGGCCGGTGGCGGCGGGCTTGTCCAGCTTGGAGTCCTGGCCGATGCGAGAGATGTTACGCAGGTCCGCCGGCGAGAAGACCGCATCGTTGTAGCAGCACAGCGCCGGGCCCTGCCACGCCGCCATGCCCGGGCCTGCCAAAATCAACCGAGTCACGCACTCCACGATCAAGCCGGGATGACACCAGGCCGTTAGAGCAGCACAGCGTCAGCCGCTGTCAGGCCGCCGTGCCCGAGCCTGCAATGGCGCCTAGGGTTTGGCTTGGCGACATGGCACACTTGAGGAGGTCGGAGACTTTGCGCTGCAGCGGCACAGCGCCGGCCCCTGTCACTCCGCCATGTGCGGGCCTGCGGGCATTGGCATTGGCATAGCTCAGTGACAACGCAAGTTGTGGGGCGATGATTTAAGGTCCACTAGCAAGAACACAGTGTCATTGTGGCAGCACAGCGCCGGCCCTGCCATGCCGTCACGCCCAAGCATGCAGTGCCATTGAGATCCCGTTGGGGACTGCCCGATGCTCCTTAAAGAGATTCCACTGGTGCAGACTTGCCAGGCAGCGCCACAAGCTGCGCGTACTAGACTTCGGACAGCATGCAGCTCATGCCAGCGAGCATGGCCGAGCAGGGCAGACCGCGAACGACATCAATTCCGAGCTTTCGGAGCTGATAGCCTCCACAGAAGCAGCCCTGCTCGGGGTTCCTGCCTGAGTAGGGGCTGCCATGCTGAGCAGCCAAAGGCATCCGCTACGAATCAAAACGCTCCGCACCCCATAAAAACACCTCTTGAGGTGCGTGTCCAGATTCGGATCATGTTATAGCCAACTAAGGACGAAAGCTATGCGCTGCATGCGCACCTAGCACGCTGTTGGTGGGGTAGGAGCGGCCATCCAGCATGAACTATCTCTGTGAAGGATATATGACCTTCTGACACAGAAACAATCGCGTGTAGAGATGCAAACATGGCGCACCCAGCACGCTGTCGGTGGGGTAGGAGCGGCCATCCAGCATGAATGCGACCTCCGACGCGCCGGCATCGTCCGCATTCTGCACCAGCTCCAGCAGCACTCCAGGCCCATCCGCGTAGTCGTCCCTGACGACACGAAATTTTGAAGGGTGCAGTGCAACCGTTTCACAAGCCTCTGGCGTCGTCCACGCTCTGCGCCAGCTCCAGCAGCACTGTTGCACCGGAAAAAAGCGGGTTGTTCGCCAAGTTAAGAAGCATCGTCGTCATCAGCAGGCTGCCGGAAGCCTGGCATCTTGCCAGCTGTTGCTCCCAAACAACACGGCTTGAGGCGAACAGGGCTGACGCACGTGATGTGCTTGAGGCGCGTGGTGAGCGCCTCGCTCTGGCCGAACGCCTCTGCTGCTTCCAGCCGGAAGTTGTCGGCGCCCGCCGCCAGCAGCCGCCGCCGCAGCGAGCCCACGCCCACGCCATCAGCCACCTGGAAAGGTGAAGGGAGACAAAGGAATAATAAAAGCAAGCACACCCTCGACTCCCGAAGCGTAGTTTAGCGAATCACGTGCTGCACATGCAGATTGCCGTCAGGGTGCTTTCATGCCTGGAGCGTCTCATCACGACTCCCTGGCGACAGAGAGTTTTGCTGAGATGTGCTGGCAGACAAGAAGGAATCGCACGATCAACATTCGGATCAGCTCGAATGCAGCTCGCAAAACTGAGTTGGCATAGCGTAAACCCTATGACACTAGACTCTTCAAGAGCGGGAAAACTCGTTGGATATCGTGTTTGGGTGCAGGGGCCCTCACGGCGACAAGCGAAGGGAGACGAATGTGCATGTATCCGTTTACTCTTGTTCGTGTTTCGGAACAGCACCTCGTTGGAGTTCTTGAGGTGCACAGTGCGCACTCAGTGGCGGGTCCCGCCGCCTCTAGCCACGAAGCACTGCTGAACAGCAGCTGGTGCCTCACAGGCTGGCTCAAGCAAGATGAAGACCTTGACACCTCGCGCGAGATTGCACATTCCATCTATCGTCTGTGCTTTTCATTGGCAAAACCGCACCTCGTTGGAGATCTTGGGGTGCACGGTCCGCGCGGCGGCCGGCCCCGTTGTCTCCAGCCACGGCGCGTCATTGAAAACCAGCTGCTCGGCGGGCGCCAGCCGGCCGCGCTCGTCCGGCACAAATAGCTGCTTTCCTCCGCAGTCCAACCCCGACAGTGCCTGAGTTACCAGAATGGAGTGCAAGTCAGTTCAGAATTTGGGAAAATTGTTGTTGGTGCCAGCTGCGGCCGTCTGACAGAAACAGCTGCCGCATGCCACAGTTCAGGCCCGACAGCGGTCTGCAAAACCACAGAGCGACCGAGTGTAAGGAGCTTTTATTCACGAACCCGCAGACACCGGGATCATACCAGCTTGCTTGCTGTTCGGTGTCTAGGGTTTAGGGTTTTGCTATGGTCGCACAGCAGATATGCGAACACAAGGCGCCTCCCAACTCGAACTGCAACCGCCCACCACGGCCTTGCGCTACTATGCCGCTATCCACTGGATTGCGTTTCAGTGCCGTGTGCGATCGCACGTCGCACCTGGACGATGGACAGAGCCTGCGCGAGGCTCTTCTCGTTCAGCTTCTCATTTCCGCTTTCCTCCGCCATCGCCGCCAGCACTGCTGCGTATTGTTCTGCGGAAAAGCCGTCGCGCACGCCCAGACGGCGCAGCAGCGGCGCAAAAGGCGCCAGCTCCAGGGGCGTGACATACAGCCACGGGTCCAGGCTCAGCGGGCCACTACACTTGAGACATGTAGTCAACAGAGCTGCTTTCCTGTGAGGCACAGTCTGTGAGGCACAGTAATGAGCAGCCTGGAATGAAACAAGTGTTCAGATTTGCACATCCTCCGATCATTAACACAGTGGCATTCATGCGCTGTGCAAGCACCGGCAACGTGCAGGAGTCAGTGGCAGCCCAGCGGTCTGCATGACGACACATCCTGCGGCACTCCACTCACGGCAGGGCCAAACAGCAGCTGGGATAACAGCAGTTGTGCTGGTTGAACCAAGCAAGAGTCGTGCAGAATCTGGGTCTTGCCTGAAGGCGACGCGGTCAATGGCCGTGAAACCGGCGCCGGTCCAGATGACAGGCGCACCCTGCAAAGCCTCTGCAACTTCCTGCATCTGCTGGTCCGGCACATTGCTAAGCGCCTGCAGCGGTGCGAGTGATCGAATGAGGATTTGATTAAGTACTTTCGACTTGACAGTGCCAGACTGCAGCGTCTCTGCGACTTCCCGCATCCTCTGGTCTGGCACGCCGGTGAGCGCCTGGCACAGGTGTCGCACTCAGTCATAAGCCAAAAGTTGTGATTAGGATCTCAGCTATCCGGCCGCCCTACCAGCTGAGACCGACAATGGGTCAGCATCTGGTGGTGGTCTGACAGCTCATTGTCAACTGTGCATCAAGTTCACTGTTTAATCGAACACCCCTGCTGCGCTGACGGTTTGCATATGTCACCATGGGATTGTTGTTCGCGCGTTGTTTGCGTCTCTGAATGACTTGCCTGCAGTAGGCGCGGCACGGCCACCGCCAGGCCCCGCCGCTTGTCCGCGCTAAGCTCGCTTCTGCCGTCGCCGCCGCCGCAGCCAGGTCCGCCGGCGTGCTTCAGGCCTAGCGCCCGCAGCTGCGCCGCCAGCGTGGCGGCATCCGGCGGCCCGCCCCAGCCCAGGCCCTCCGACAGCGCTGCTGACCTGTGGGGTAGGAGGCAGCTTGCGTCAGAACCTGCTCTGCAATGGGCTGATTCCCATTTCCGCAGCTGTGCCTTGATATGGACTTGCGTCGCAGCGATCGAGCTGTGGCTGTGGTGCAGATATGCACATGACGTGCGCAATGCACTCCACACCATGCTTACCAAGGGCGTCTGTGGGCATGCATGAACCTGCAGCTGTGTTGTTGAGGATGCCTATTTGGGGATGTGTGTCATGCTGGACATCACCTGCATTCGCCGTCCAAAATGCGCTTGGTGGCGGATGCCAGCGCCAGATCGCTGGGCGGCCGCACATCCTGCGGCGCCGCGACTGGCGCCAAGGCGCCGGCAGGCCATGGCACCAGACCGTCTGGCGGCGACGTCAGCACCTGTACAAGAGGTCATCAAGAGCATGATCCATAGCTACCCAAGGCGCACTTTTGCGCCATCAGAGCTGTGCAGTCCAGATGTACTAGAGCGGCTATTCAGCAGCCGGTGCAACAAGCTTATCGCCGTCCGGCAATCAGCAGCAATGCTTCATGTTGAGCTGCTCTTGAAGAGGGGGGAGCAGACTGTCTGCCATACTTACTGGACACCAGTTGATGACGGCGAAGCGGGCCCAGAAGCCCTGCGCCGCCGTTGCCGCCATTTGCACAGTTGCATTTGACGAATTGCATGACATATGTGGTGGCATCCACTTGCATACCGGGCACCAGTTGATGACGGCGAGGCGAGCCCGCAGGCCCTGCGCCGCCATTTCCGCCGGCGAGCCCGCGCCGCTTCCGCTGCTTCCGCCTTCCGGCCGTAGCAGCGCCTGCCCTAGGGTGGTGCCCACGCGGCTGAACAGCCGGTTCAGCGGGCTGCCGCCACCGCCGCCGGCAGCGGACTGGGTGGGGGATGCGGGAGCGGCAGCAGGCGTTAGCGCCAAGCGACCTGCCTCAACGTCCAAGTACGCCAGCAGCGCTTTGCCCCTGTGGAAAAGGCAGGGCAATCAAGGAAACTACAATTGTAATTGTAGATTAGTGGGCCCCTGTTTGTAGTATCAAGGGGGATCAAGATCCCCCTTGGTAGTATCATGAGCGCCAGGTGGCTGGCCTCAAGTTCCGAATATGCCAGCAGCGCCTTTCCCCTGTAACACAAGGGACATGGTAAGCCCTGATATGTGGCGTATTCAATAGACGCCCTGGCTCGCTTACAGCGCTGTGACCTATCCAACTGCAGACTTCTACAATGTGAGGAATATTTGGCGATTAGAGTTGCCCCCTATGTGAAGTAACTAAGCGTGCTGGGCCATCAGCGTGGCCCAGACTAGCGAAGCTGGCACGCGACAGCCGGGGCAACCAGTCGAGCGACAGGCGACTCTGCTGGTGCTGAGGCGCCCCGTCGGGCCGGTCGCCAGACTGGGCCCTAACCTTCACTGAGCAGCGCGCGCGCACATCTGGCAACAGCTTACATCATAACAGACAGACGAAGCGTGAAAAGCAGACAGTGCACCTAGTCGAGGCCGTGTCGGGGTCGGATGTCGAGATCGCTTCCACACGCCGCGCCGCGTCCAGCAGCGCCGCCGGCGTGACGACCGTCTGGAGGCCCAGTGTAGACAGCGCCGCCAGCACAGAGTCCTCGGCCCAGGCGCCGGTGGGGAAGGCCGTTCGCGCATCCAGCAGGCCCGCCAGCTCCGGCACCCTGTACAATTCGATTTTGCATGTTCATCTTCATTACTTCTTCCGTTTTGAGGGGCCAGCGTAGACAACACCGCAGCACGGAGTCTTCAGCCCAGGCGCCGGCGGGGCCGTCCGCACGTCCAGCAGTCCCGCCAGCTCCGCACCCTGCGAAGTTTACGATTACTCGATGAGTATGCTCTCTTTCGTCAGCTGGTTTTCGTCAGCGTGCATGCCCAGGGTTCGACAGTGCCACCTGATATGAGCATGTCTGCCGAAGCAGGTGCGATCAGATCAGGGCGCCCTGGGTGGGGCCCTGGACAAAGGCATAACGCCCATCTCATGATTCACGGGCTGTCCGAGCGAAATGGCCAGAGAGTATGCCCTGTCCAAGTGGCCAGAGGGTATTGCCGCACCTGGGGTCGTAGAGAGCGCTTGGCGGCCGAAGCTCCCCAGACGCAGTCGCCACAAAAGCCAGGCCGCGTATGTTGCAAACACCTCAAGATGTGCAGATCCAGAGTAGCAGCTGACAAGATGGTTGCACACCTGGGGTCGTATAAAGAGCGCTGGGCGGCCGCACCTCCCAGGAAGCTGTCGAAGCGAACGTGAGGCCACGTATGCTGCAAAATGGCCGTTTTACACCGGCCGCACCACCACATGACTGCGCACCTGGGGTCGTGGAGGGCGCTGGGCGGCCGCAGCTCCCCAGACTCTGTGGAAACAAACGCCAGGCCGCGCATCGCGCCGAGGACGCTCGCCAGCTGCGGCAGCCGCCGCACCGCCGCCAGCATGACTTCGTCCCGCAGCGCCGGCGGCAGCCTGCCCAGCTGCGGGAACAGGTGCTGCCTGCGGTGCAGCAACATCGGCAAGTCTTACAACGAGTGGTGCTCTTGAAATCGTTTCGTGGGTGCGGCAGCCGCCGCACCGCCGCCAGCATGAGTTGGTCCTACAGCGCCGGCGGCAGCATGCCCAGCCGTGAGTACAGGTGCTGCCTGCAGACAAGAATTGGTCCATCGCGTGGCAATGTTAAAGGATGCTGTTCTGTGGGCACAGGGCATACTCCCTGCACGTTATAGGCAAGCATTATTACAAGCTAGTGCGGCAGTTGCAACCACGCAGTTGACGCAGCTGAAGGGAAGCCAAGTCGAGATGCAACTCGCACGTCGGACTCCGCAGCTCCTCAGCCCGGCGTCTTTAAGACCCACAGCGATGCTCTGGTGCCACATCACACCGTGATGCATCGTTGTGCCAGTCACAAGCCTCGAGCTGAGGCCGGCCATGCTATTCTTGCCCACACAACAAGCAGTGTTGGTGCCATGCTATTCTTGCCAACGCAACAACCAGTGATGGTGCCAGGGCGCATATTTCTGCTGTCAGCAGTTGAGCAGGACTCATAGTGACACTGTGGCTTCATTGCATCACAAATTCCAGCTTTGCAGACCTGGAGCTGAGGCGGCGGCAATTGCAGTGTCAGCTGCGGCAAACTCCTCGCCGCTGACTCAATGCTCAATGCACAGCTGCAACTCGCTGAACATATGCAGCCATACTGTGCTACCCTGTTGAGAGATTCGACCCAGTTTCCTCACCTGTGTACCTCCGCAAGGCTCAGGCGGTGCACCCCCAGCAGCTCCAACACGGCCCGCTCCGCCTCGCCGGCCGCCGCCACGAAGGCCTGCGGCAGCGCCGCCGCCGCGATGTCCCCCGGCGCCGTGAACCGCTCCCCCAGCAGGTCCATGAATACGCCCTCTGGCTGCTCCCTGGAGCCGGCACCAGCAGAGGCAGCGGCGGCGGCAGCGGTCGTCTGCGCTGCTGCAGGCGCCTCCCCTGGCGCTACCGCTGTGGTTGCTGATGTGCCTGCCGCCGCCTCGTCTGTTGGCGCCGCACCGGCGGCAGCGGTGGCGGCGGCAGCCGGTTCAAAGATGGGCAGCCGCTGCAGGGTGTGCCGGCGCTGCAGGGCTGGAGCGCCGGCGCTTGTACTACCGCTGCCACTGCCAAGCCACCGCTCCTGCAGCAGCAGCTGCCTGTACACACGGGCCAAACAGGCAGTCATATCAAAGAGCCTCGAAAGCGCCATTCAGGCTGAGGCATGTCAATGCTGTGGATGTGGATGGTGGCTGGGCAGTGCGCACTGAGCCTGAACACACATCGAAAACATGTACGCATGCACCAACAGCCCGGAAGTGAGACGTATGCGCTATGCACTTACAGCATCGATGTGAGGATGTGCCTTGCAGTGCAAACCTTGCAGCGCAAACCTTGCAGTGATACATTGCCGTCAACGCTCGTGGACAAACATCTGAGCGACACACGACCTTGCACGAATGTACCTGAGTGCCCGGCGCTGGCAGGGCGTGATGCCGTGGCGGTCAAAGACTACCTCAGCCGAGCCGTCTCCCAGTGCCACCCGCAGCGCCGCCAGCACGCCGGCGCCGCTGCCGGCGTGCACATACGAGGACAGTTTCGGGTGCTGCAGCGGCAGCTTCGTCCGCAGCAGCCTGCGAGACGGCCAGTCGGGATTGGCAAATCAGTTCTCGGAATTGGGACGCGAGGGCTTCAGTTGATGACAGCCAAGACAGTCACCGGACACCTTGACAGCCGGAAACACGGCATTGGCACGCACTGACAGAGCATGGTAACAGCCACATGCCGTCAGAGCATCCAGGTCCAGGAGCACGACAGACGCCAGTGCACGGCCTCTGCAGCACCAGGTCTGTTGCATGCACTGCCGCGCATGGCTGCTGCTACTGCTTCACACAAGTAGCCGCTGGCGTCGACATCAAAAACATGAAAATTGTTAGTTACTCGTTTGATATATGTCGGTCATTTATAGACTCGGTCATTTATAGACTCATATTGAACTGGATGGCATAATTTGCCTGCAGCCCAGGGCCTCCAGAGCGTCCAGCAGGTGCGGCGGCCACTCGGGCGCCGGCCGCAGCACGGCGCTCCGCACCGCCGGCAGTAGCGCAGACAGGCCGCCGCCGCGCAGCGGCAGCAGCGGCCATCCCGCGAGCGGCGCCAGGTCTGGCGCCTCCTGCATGTCGAGCAGCAAGTTGGTTGGCAAACACCGATGGAGCTGGATATCACTTCGTGATCTGCACATGTGTTGTGCCGGTCCGACTTGTCCAGATGGCATTCTACGAGAGCGGCATTGCTCTTTTCAAAAGCTGCCGGGCGCTGCTCTCAGCTGCAAGATGTGTTGCGCCAATATTGAGAACTGTGAATGTGTACCTGCAGCCTGGCCCACAGGCGCTGCAGCCACGCCTCGCTCGGGTGGCCGCCCTCGCCGGGGGTCCAGGGCGCCGCCTCCGCGCCGGCCCAGGCAGCGGGAAGCAGCGCCGGAAGCAGCGCCGGCAGCTCCTCGCAGCTAAGCGGCCGCAGATTGAGCACGCCCAGCGAGGCGATGGCGCGCAGCCTACAGTCAGATTTGTGTTGATGATTATGGCTTCTAGCTTTTGATAGGTACAGGATACATGGTACAGGCTGCATTGACAGTGTGTTTTGTGCGTAGCAGCGTCCACTAGAAAACGGCATGATCTAACGTTCTGGCGCTGTGCACACACACTCGCAGTGCAGCCATGGCAACTGGCACATGTGCTGCCAGCGGTGCGGCTGCACTTGCTAATTTGCTGCAGGAACAGTGCTGGCATTCGCCACACAACAGTCCCCACCTGGCGGTCAGCTCCGGTCCCGCAGCCGCCTGGTCCAGCACCAGCTGCGGCACTGCCGCCAGTAGCACCTCGTCCTCTTTAGCCGCCAGGAACATCCTGCCGCCAGCGCCACCGCCGCCGCCGCCATTGTCATCGTTCCTTCCGCCGCCGCTCTCTTTGCCGCCGCCGCCGTCCGCCTGCAGTGTGCCGAGGCCGCCGCTCTGCATCGGCACCAGCGGCAGCCCCGCCAGCTGGGCCACCATGTCTGGATCCGTGTCGTCCAGGTCGGCGACGCAGTACAGCAGCAGCGCGCAGGCGCCAGCGGCGGAGACGTCCAGGCCTAAACCCTGAGTGGTTCCGACCGCCGTCGCCGCCGCCACCAATGCCGCCGATGTTTGTGCATTCCGGGCGGCGGCGCCTTGCAGGTGGCCCCTCAGCCAGGCCGGCGTGAGCAGCCGCGGCGCGCACGGCAGCGCCTGCAGCAGCAGCTGCGTCGGCGCCGCGCCCAGGCCGGACAGCGGCGTGCCGACCGACGCCAGCGCCGCCATCAGCTCCTCGCTCCTGCAGCATAGAGTACCACATAAGCAAGAACTTCGTCTCGTCATGTGTGTCGGCAAGGACCCAGGCCGGAGAGCGGCGTGCCAACGGCCGCCAGCGCCGCCATCAGCTCCTCGTCATTCGCGGCAACTCTAAACAAAATAGCACAAGAAACCTCCATTCTCATATGAGTTGGGCCGGGGAGTGGCGTCCCAAAGGCCGTCAGCGCCGCCATCAGCTCCTCATTCCTGCAGCAGTGTCGATCGTCCGCAGGATCTCTGATCGTATTCTCATGTGCGTCGGCCCAGATCCCGGCCGGAGAGCTATGTGCCGACAGCCGCCAGCACCGCCATCAGCTCCTCGTCATTCGCGGCAACTCTAAACAAGTTAGCATAAGAAACCTCCATTCTCATATGAGTTGGGCCGGGGAGTGGCGTCCCAAAGGCCGTCAGCGCCGCCATCAGCTCCTCTTCCTGCAGCAGTGTTGATCGTCCGCAGGATCTCTGATCGTATTCTCATGTGCGTCGGCCCAGATCCCGGCCGGAGAGCTATGTGCCGACAGCCGCCAGCGCCGCCATCAGCTCCTCGGTCCAGCCGTCGCTCCGTTAAAGCACTCGTTCTCATATTCAGATTGCAAACTCATGAGAGGCGCCGCCAGTGGCGTGATACTCGGGTAACTTTGGCAGCTATGTCATCTGGTCTTGCCTTGGCCTGTTCTCTTGCGATTCCAGCTGCAAACTGCCTTCACCTCACCGCGGCCGCAGTTGCAGCAGGCCAGCTGGCCAAACGCATTTCAACGCAAAACCATGAGTTCGCACCTGCTGGCCATGGCATCCGCAAAGACGACCTGACGGGGTGTGAGCCACCGCGGCCCGCCGCGGGCCGCCGACAGCACCACCGCCTCGTCCACGATTGCTGCGTAGAAGCCTGCAGGGAGAAAACATGAATAATGAAGTTATACAACAAGCAACATGGCGTGACGCAGCTTGCCACCGAGGGCCCGGGCCCGCCGACAGCACCAGCTTTGCATCCACACCTGCCATGGAGAACCTTGCAAAGAAGGGATACAGAAGGCGTCGTCATGCCACTGTTGGGAATGCCACCATCCCAGCTGCAAAGCGCTGGCTGCTCTGTGAAAAGTGACCGACCGACCTATTCAACCTTCGAAAGGTTCAACACCATCAGATTGCAACTCAATCTCATCATGTATGCATCATGTATCTCACAATTCCTTGTCATCTCTGCACCTTCCAGCAGCCGGTCCCAGGGCGCGTGCAGCGCCTTGGACGGCCACAGGCAGTTGTACGCCCGGCCTGGGCCCAGCATTCGAGCCGCCTCCGCCAGCACATGCGCGTACAGCGGTGCAATGACCTGTGGGGAACGGAATGAATCGGAACGAAATGGGATAGTGGTGCTTTGATTTTCTGCTGCCGCTGGCGGCCGTGCATTAGGTCTGGACCAGCGTCTGCGCCGCCTTCGCAAGGACGTGCGCGTACAGCGGCGCACACACCTGCGGGGAATGGCTTCAAGATTGAGGTTTGGCAAATAATAGCGGCAAGTGGAATCAACGGAGGGAGCAGATTCAAAATGCGGGGTGCCGTGCTAAGCCGATCAGCCCCTTCTGTACTGCCTTGTGCTTGCTGCAGGAGGGTTGGCAGAGGTGCAAAGGAAGGGCGAGATCAGTGCATACACAGCATGTACGCACTGGCTCGGCGTTTCCAACTGCAACACTGCCAATCAAGTTCAGTGCCTGTTTCCTAGCCGTCACCACCGTGTGCATCTCCAACAAACAAGTGTCGGCTCGACTATCGGATTCAGCTGACTCAATACCACCTGTGCATGTGGACTTGCGCCAGAGTGTGCATTGAGAAGAAACCATTGACAGGACACTGTGGCACCTCCCAGAAGGTGCGGGTTTGACTCCGAGGCTACAGCGCTCGATGTGGACTGCGCCCTTGATCATACTAGCTGCGACAGTGCATAAGCTTTGCAAGGATGCCGCACCCCTTCCAGCAGTCGAAGATTCCACTTGGAGCGGCGGGCGCCATCGCCGGTCATGTCATCGCCATGCCAGATGTCCCGCCGGTTTGTCGACAGCGAGAACATGCCGTTGACGTGCACAGCCGGCAGCCCTGTAGCGACTGGCAGCGGCAGGAAGCAGTAGGCCCTCCCCTCTTCCGTGTCTGCAGCAAAGGCGCAGCACTAGTTCAGTTTTGCAGATTGTGTCAACCGTCCGTTGGTGCACACGGCCGGCAGCCCCGTAGCGACCGGCAGCGGCAGGAAACAGCAGGCCATCTCCTCGTTGTCTTCTGCAATAGTATCGAAATATCAGTGCCAACGCATAGAGGCTTTATGGGCAGGGGGTTTGCGTGCACCAACGGCAGGCACCCTTTGACCGGCAGCAGTAGGAATGATAGGCTTTGCCTCCTTCTGTGTTGGCAGCAGCCAAGATTGTGACTTTCTCCGTTTACAGCCCCAGGTCATTTGGTGCCGTCCTTATTCTCGTAGCACAGCAGAGCGTCGAGCTACCAATAGGCGATTATCCGAAGGCTATGGTCGTCAAATTTGCAGTCAGGCACAGGAATGGGCGGTGGCTTGCCTGCCGGAGACATGGGACAGGCGACACCGCCCCAGGGCGCCCCGAACAGCTTGCCGACCTCCTCAGCGAATTCCGCCATCGGGCCGTCGCTGCCGCCGCCGTTGCTCTGGCCGACCAGGAACGTCTGGCTGCGGCTTCGGGGCTTGCCGCCGCCGGAAGTCGTAGGGTTTAGAGTATGATCCGTTGATGCCAGCGTCATGCGGTGCACGGACAGCACAGCGTTGCCGCCAGCGCCGCTCCCGCTCGTTCCCACTGCCGCCGCCGCGCCCTGGAACAGCGCCCGTTGCCGCCGCAGCTCGGGTGTGATGTCCTGCACAAGCAGATGAGCAATTTTGAACCCTTTACACTTATAAAGCGGTATAGTTTCTGCTAAGATCATGCAGAGACATGCCATGAACGAGGAGTCACGTGAAGGAGAAGCGAGTGGCCGCCATGAATCCACGCTTAGTGCTGACTGTGGTCGAGGACGGAGGCAGTCGCACAACACACAGTGATGCAACGCAGTCGTCGCACACCTGTATGCAGCACTCGTGCAGCAGCTGCGGCTCAGATTCGCCCGGCGCCCAAATCCGAAACCTCGCAGCTATCGTTGCAATGTATAGTTTCCAAGGGCTGGCACGGCAAGAAGCAAGTGGGGCTTGAAACATACCTGTATACAGCACTCGTGCAGGAGCTGCGGCTCGGATTCGCCCGGCGCCCACACCAAAATCTCGCAGCGCTCTACGCTCCGCAAAAAGAGCAGCAGTGCCGCCGCCTCGCTAGCGAGGCTGTCCAGCTGCGCCCGCATCTTGTCTGCGGTGTACACCTGTTGAGGAACGTCATTTGCGCTTGACCTTCTTGATGTAGCAAACAACAACTCTGGGGCACAGAGTCCTGCGTTCCCCAACACAACCTGCACCGCATGTTGCCATGTGCAGTGGACTGCAGAGCATGAAAACATAGTTCTTGAGGGACTCCTGAGAGTGGCAAACGGGCAGTCGCGCACCTGCTTGGAGATGCGGCTGTCTGCGGCGAGCGCCTCTGAGCGCAGCGGGAAGCGAAACAGCGTGCCGTCAAAGTGCGACCGCATGTCGCACCCAAACGCCTTGTAGGGATCGAACTGCATTAAACACGCAAACTGAGTTCTCAGGCAGTCGACTGGGTTGCGTTGACTTGACACGGAGCTTCTGAACTGCTTCAAAATGCATCTTGGGCCATTTTTTGTGACAGTTCTTGCGACATCCTGCGCAGATTCCTTGCCTGGTCCGGAAAGTTGTCGGCCACGGGGTTGGCGACAAAGTCGATGCGTTTGCCCGGGTTTTCGGCGGCGAGGCCCGGCAGGAACTTGCAGTGCGGGTCGAAGATGGCGAGGTGCCGCCCCGAGACGAAGCTCGGCACGTCTGTGTTTGAAGATGTTTTCAATTTTCACATCAAATTGTGCAAATTTGTAATCAGACACACCCCGAGTCGCACACTGGCACAGCAGTAATAGCTCCGAGCCGCCGATAGGATGCCGGTACGATCATAGACTTGGACATTCTGCAGCGACTGCCATGGTGTCTGGTGTTTGCTCACCTGTGAGGTGATACACGGCGTTGAAGCCGATTCCATAACGCCCTGCACATTGGAATTTTCATCAGCTGCCGGCGACATGGGTGCGAGACGCACACCAGGCCGAGTTAGCAGCCTGAGAGCAAATGCAACGAGATAGGGGAATAGTTCAGTATTTCGGACCTGTCTTGCCGCTTTGGGCGCGCTTGACGGAGTTGCCCACCGAGCTGATGGACTCAAAATCGCCGTCGCTGAAAGTGGCGTCGTTGCGCACTAGCAGCGCCGGACCCTGTTGCGTCAAATGAGGTTGTTGTGTCTTCTAGCTCGCAGACTCTACACCAGTGCAAGCGCCGTTCTGCAGGCGCCCACACGTCAACTACCGGCATGACACTCCGCGGGGGGGGGGGGGGGGGGGGGGGGACTGGGTGCAGCG